>Ga0247727_10001100_pt1 | contig 65762 bp, 45 predicted proteins | sample WisWelCaveWW1625_FD_202498 | JGI IMG/M metagenome (GOLD analysis project Ga0247727, IMG submission 202498) | Biofilm microbial communities from Wishing Well Cave, Virginia, United States - WW16-25 | ecosystem: Environmental > Aquatic > Deep subsurface > Groundwater > Cave microbial mat | place... | reverse complement strand
TGGAACACCTCGACGAGCCTGAGGAAGCGCGGGTCGGAGTAGTTCCAGTCCGTCGGGAACTCGCCTTCGGCGCAGTGGTGCGGAATGGTGATCGCGCGGCCTTCCTCGAGTTGCTTCCACAGACCTCCGGGATCGAGGGCTTCGAAGTGCTGCGGGCTGAGGACCTTCAGTGGCAGGTCGCGGAACAGGACGTTCTGGTGGCCGAATCGCGCGGTCGACCACTCGTATCCGGGCAGAGTGCAGAACGTGGGAGTCTGGAACAGATCGACCAGCTTGGCCCATTGCCAGCAGTCGAACTCGTCGACCCGGGTGGAGTGATCGGTCAGGGCGTAGAAATCGCACCGATGAACGTCGCGGCCAAAGTCGTACCTCGCCAGAGGATCCGGCTCGAATCCGTAGCTGCACTGCGACACGCTCGAATGACGGTGCAGATCGCCGAAGAAGAGCTTGCAGCTCTCGCCGTGGATGTCGACGACCGCGCGCGGAGGTGCGCTGGCTTCCCCAGGCGTCGAATCGTCCTCTGTCCCGGTGTTGGCCGCGCCCTCACCTTCGCTGTTTGCCAGCCGAAGCTTTGGAGGCCCGGCCGGTTCCGCAACAAGGGGCAGGAACAAGAACCCCACGGACGCCGGATGCCGGCCCTCGGTCAGGTACAGGCCCGCCTGGATCATCGACTTGTTGCGATGCGCTGAATTCGACACGACCATCTGCTGGTCAGACTCGATCTCGATCTGGGTGCACTGGTATGCCATCCACAGTCCGCCGCTGGTCACGCACATCGAGGCTGGCTCCATGCGCCCGTCGCTCCTGCGCACCCAAAGCGTCTCTTTGAAGCCCGCGCCGCCGAGGGAATCGAAGCGCACGGGAAAGGTGTAGGTGCGCTTCATCGGCCGATACAGGAATCGCGCGGCGCGGTGCACGCGTCCGGACGGGTCGACGGCGATGACCGGAAAGCCGCCCGCCAGCGAGTTGGCTCCTTCCAGCTCGAGAGTCCGCTCGGGGATCGTCGCGGTCGGCTCGAGGATCCTTCCACCTTGAATGCAGGAGAGCTCGAGGTGGGCATCGTCGACGTCGTTCTCCTCGCCCTGCGTTGCCTGCCCGGGTCGCTTTATCCCCGGCACGTCGTCCCAGGCGATGAACACCGATCCGTCCGCACCCAGCGCCGCATGGGGATGCACATCATCGGTCCCCGGGTTGCTGCTGACGTTCAGGACTGAAGAGAATCGGTTCTCATCGGGAACGAACGAGCGCGCGAAGATCTCGTAGTCGGTTCCGGTGTACTGAGTCCACACGACCCAGAGAGCGTCCTCGTTCGCCGTGAGACACGGCTGGATCGCGCCGTGCCCTGCGGTGCTCACGGTCAAGGGGTTGCCGAACCCCTGTTCGTTCAGCTCGGCGAGCAGGATCCGGTACCGGCCAGTGTCCGGTGGATCCTCCACGTATTCCTGCCAGGCGACGAACACCCTTAACCGATGCAGGGCCGCCGAGCCAGACTGCGCGGGGCCCTGCGCCTCGCGAACGACGGCAGGAGTGGTCCAGGCCTGCTCCTCCTTCCGCGACATCATCAGGACTGCTTTCCGGGAATGGAGCTCGGTCCACAGGACGATCGGTCTCGAGGCGCGATCGAGGACTGCCTGGGGTCGAAAGATCCGGCCAAAGCCGCTCCCGATCGTCTCGACATCGTGAACCTTGTCCGGCTCGATCTCGACCACCTGCACTCGATCTCCCTGCCCGAAGGTGTAGGAGTTGAAGCACACCAGCGCGCGGTCTCCCTTCAGCGGGATGAGGTGCGGCTCGGAGAGGAACTCGGGGTCGCGGGACACCTGGCTCGTCGGCGCCACCGCGGCGAACTCAGCCCGCGGTCGCGACAGGATCTTGCCGCCGACCGCAGTGTCCTCCTGCAGGCCGCGGGCAAGCACCGTCAGAGTGCCAAGGAGAACCAGCCACAGCCGCAGACGACTCATCGCTTCGCTCGCTTCGAGACCCAAAAAGGAACAGCAGGCTAGAATCCCGAGCCGCTTCTCGGCAGGCGCGACTCGGATCGGACCTCGCTCTGCCCGGGACTCGAAAAGAATCTACGCTGTTCCGGGTTTGGTGTGGGTCACCAGCCTGCGCAGGTGCGTGTTTCCGATCCGCAGGAAGCCGTCGAGCGAAGAGGTTGTACGCTCCTGCTCGATGAGATCGCCGGCGCCCACGTGAAGCTGACCGACCGCCGGCCGCTCGAGCTCTTCGAAGGCATGACGGCGGGAGGAAAGAGCCGCTCTTGAAGAGTTCGGGTACGTGGAGCCTGGGAGGCAGGAGCGATGATGCGCGCGGCTCCTGTCCGATGGGGGAGGAGGCAAACTCGTGAAGGACTGCATCCTGGCTCTGGTTCTTCTTTGCAGTGAAACTCAGACCATGAAGGACGTCGTGGCCGATCGAGTGACGCTGGCGCCCTTGAACCGCGTGAAGCTCGGCGGCTTCCTGGGAGAGAGGGTCGAGCGCAACCGTGTCGGCCGGCTCACGCATGCGCCGCTCGCCGAATTCCTCGCCGGATTCAAGGAAAGGCCCGGAGCGCAGGCCTGGATCGGCGAGCACGCCGGCAAGTGGCTGCATGCGGCGAGCCTTTCGTGGGTCCATGGCGGCGACGACCATCTCAAGGCGCTGCTCGACGGCGCCGTCGCCGATTTGATCGTAACCCAGCTCGAGGACGGATACCTCGGCACCTACCTTGAGAAGGATCGATGGACGAGCTGGGACGTGTGGGTGCACAAGTACGACTTGATCGGCCTCCTGTCCTACTACGATGCCACGCGCAAAGAGGAGGCGCTCTCGGCTGCGCGGCGCATCGGCGATCTCCTGGTCGCGACCTTCTCCGAGGGAAAGCGCGACATCGTCCAGGCGGGCGAGCACGTCGGCATGGCGGCGACCAGCGTCCTCGAGCCGATGGTCGCGCTCTACCGCGTGACCGGCGATCCGCGCTACCTCGAGCTGTGCAAGGCTCTGGTGAAGAGCTACGACCAGCCGCACGGTCCCGGGATCGTCCAGAGTCTGCTGTCCCACGGCGACGTGCAGCGCACCGCCAACGCCAAGGCCTATGAGCTGATGTCCAATCTCGTCGGCCTGTGCGAGCTGTATCGAGTGACCGGTGAAGCTCGACTCCTCCAGGCTGCGGGAAAGGGATTCGAAAGCATCCAGAGCCGGCAGTTGTTCGTCACCGGTGGGACCAGTCTGGGCGAGTACTTTCAGGCGAGCCCGGACCTGCCGGACACGGGCGCGGTCGCCGAGACCTGCGCCAACGTCACCTGGCTGCAGCTGTGCATGCACCTGTTCCGGCTCAACGGCGACTTTCGCAGCGTCGATGCGCTGGATCGCCTGGTGTTCAATCATCTCCTCGGGGCGCAGCGCTCCGACGGCGAGGACTGGTGCTACTTCACGCCGCTCTCCGGCAGGAAACAATTCTCGGCGGAGATCAACTGCTGCCATTCCAGCGGACCGCGCGCCCTCTCGCTGCTGCCGTCACTGATGTACGGCACGGGCGTCAACGAGCTGTACGTGCTGTTGTACGGCGAATCGAGCTTCGCCGGCACCGTGCCCGAGCTCGGCGACTTCGAGATCCGCCAGAGGACCGACTTTCCATTCAGCGACAAGGTCGACGTCGAGGTCAGGGTCGAGGACCCGGGGCGGTTCCGGCTGATGCTGCACCATCCGCGCTGGTGCGGCCGCATCAACGTCGCGGTCGACGGGGAGGATCTGGAGTTGACGCCGTCGCAGGGGTGGCTGTGCATCGATCGCTACTGGAAGGGCGCCGCGCGCATCGCGCTGGAGCTCGAGGTAAAGCCAAAGGTCGTGGCCGGCATGGACTCCCACCTGGGACAGGTGTACGTGCAGAACGGTCCGTTCGTACTGTGCGCGTCGAGTCGCTGGAACGCGGGACTCGACCCCCGGGCGGGCTTGTGGATCGACCCCGCGTCGGCGCTGGTCCCCGCGGAATCCCTTCCGGGCATCGACGCGGCGGAGAACCGTGTGCTGCTGCGGGCGCGCGCCTTCCGGCGCGGCGTCGACGGTGTAATCAAGGAGACCTCGGTGATCCTGGGGCCGTTCGCGCTGGTGCAGGAGGAGTGGTTCAGCGTCTGGCTCAAGGCCTACGATCCCGATCGGATGGAGCCTCTGTCGCTCACCTTCGGCGCGCGGGAGCGCGGGTCGCGCGCGGGAAACGTGGAGGGCAGCATCTGCGACGACGACCGTTCGACGTTCCGGGTGACCTACGATGGAACGCGGGCGGAAGCCGACGAATGGGAGGTTTGCTGGGAGGCGCCGAGGAAGGTGTCTCGCATCGTGTTCCGGCACGGCCACAGCTTTCATGACGGTGGCTGGTTCGACACGGCGCAAGGCAAACCGGAAGTCTGGGTCAGGCGCGCGCCCGCCACGGACTGGGAGAAGGCCGGAGAGCTCTCGAGCTATCCGAGCACCCAGGCCTCGGTCGCGCCAGCGCTGGAGGACGGCCAGCCCTTCGAGCATGCCCTCGACCCGCGGGAGATCAGCGGTATCCGGATCCGAGGGCGCCCGGCTTGCGGCGACGACCCGAGACAATCCTTCTCGAGCTGCGCGGAAATCCAGGCGTACTGAGCTCGCACCAGACCGTCATTTCGGGATGAGGTGCTACTGCTGCTCGTCGAGGTTTAGGAGGAGCTCGCGGACCTTGCGCGCCCAGGAGCTGTGCGGGTCCTGGCTGAGATACTCCTGCCAGTGCCTGCGGGCGCCGTCGACGTCGCCGACCTCCTTGAGGCAGCCGCCCAGGTTGAAATGGGCATCGGCGTAGCCGGGCTCGAGCAGCAGTGCCCTCTCGAACGACTGGATCGCGTCCGAGTAGCGCTTCATCTCGGTGAGCACGTTGCCCAGGTTGTTCCAGGCTTCGACGTATTCGGGGTCCATCTCGACCGCCTGCATGAAGCGCTCGGCGGACGCCTCGTGCCGGTTCATGGCGTACAGCACGTTGCCGAGGTTGAAGCACATCTCCGCGATCGGGCCGTGCTGCAGCATTGCGCGATGGTAGGCCTCGGCGGCCTGCTCGAGCTCGCCTCGCCGTTCCATCTGCACCGCTTCCTCCAGCCAGTCCTCGATCGCGGCACCGTTGACCACGCGCGGCAGGGACGGGTCGCGCGGGCTGTCCTCGGGCTCGGCCTTCGGTTCCTTGAAATCGAAGTAGAGCTGTCCCTTGGTGTCCGCGAGCTTGCCGGTCTCGAGCCGCACGAGCAGGTGTCCGCCTTCCTCGATGATGCCGATCTGCGCCAGCGAGGTCGCCGCCTTCGGACACCAGCGCTTGAGCTGCTTCAGGCTCCTCTGCACGCGGTCGGCGGACACACCCTGCTCGCGCAGCCGGCTCAGCACCTTGGCGCTCGCCACCTGAGCAAAGTCGAAGTAGGCGAGGCGCCGCACGGTCTTCTCCGGCCGGATCAGCCCCGCTCGGATCCACTCCCGGATCTCGGCCCTGGGCACGCGCAGGATGCGACTCATCTGCTCGGAGGTGAACAGGCGGCGCACGCCGTCCTGGCGCTCCGAGAGCCCGATCCACACCAGGAACTCTTCCTCGGGGATGATCGACAGCTCGGCGCCCTGCTCCTGCTGCCGGCGCGCGGCGCGCAGCGCATGAGTCAGGCGGCCGTCCTTGCGCAGGGGCCAGCCTTCCATGCCGAGCACCAGCGTCGTCGTGTCACGCTCGACGCGCGGGTGGTAGGTACCACCCAGCTTCTGGATCGCGGCGACCGCTTCCTCTCGCGTCATCGACGCCAGCCGGCCAGTGATCGCCACCTTCCTGTCCTTGAGAGGCGACTCGGTCCGCGAGATTTCGTTGCCGGAAGTTGCGCCGGGCATGGCATCCATCATGCCACGGCCGGTTCAGATCAACGCGACGATCACCGGGGCGCGGAGCCGGCCCTTGTGCGTCCATTCCATCGCGCGCACCTGGCAGAACAGCAGGGGCTCGACCCACTGCGCCTTCTGCGGGCAAGGGACGAGTGGCTGGCTGCGATGGATCTGCTTGAGGCGCTCGAGGAGCGCGCCGCGCTGAGCGTCGGTCAGGCCGCTCGCCGCGCGTCCGACGTAGCGGAGCCCGCTGCCCAGCTCCGCCGCGAGAACCAGGCTCTGGAAGTCATTCCTGCCCTTTTGCAGATAGCCGAGGATCACGCATGCGACGTCGACTGTGCGCTTGATCTTGACCCAGTGGGGAGAGCGCCGGCCGGGAAGGTAGGGGCTCGAAAGGCGTTTGGCGACCACTCCCTCGAGACCATGGGCGCAGGCGGCGGAAAAGCAAGCCTGGCCTTCGCCGATGATGCCTTCCGAGAATTGCATTCGTTTCGACCGGGCCTTGAGCACCAGCCGCTCGAGACGAGAGCGCCGCTCCTTGAGCGGCCGCTCGAGCCACGGCGCGAAGCGCTCGTACAGGAGGTCGAAGACGACGTAGGTGGCGCGACCGTTCGCCGGCCTCTTTCGAACCTCGACCCCGCTCCTTGAGTGCTCGCGCTCGAGCAACGCCGCGAGATCGGGCCTGCCGCCGCTGAGCTGCACGACTTCGCCGTCGAGCAGCGTCCCGCTCGGAAGAGCGCGCAGCTCTTCCAGCTCCGGGAAGCGCGCGAGGAGGTCGATCTGGCGGCGGCTCGACAAGCGCATCCTTCGGCCTTCGATCCGGGCGAGGGCGCGCACGCCGTCCCACTTGATCTCGAACGAATGCTGCGGTGAGTCGAACGGCGGGCCCGCTGCGGCGAGCATCGGCTCGATGGAGTCCGGCAGGACCCGGCTCAAAGGGGGCTTTCGAAGGGACACGTGCCCGGATTATGCATCAGGCAGCGGTCATCAGCCGCTCTTGCGCTTCTTGACCTTGGCCGGCTTGTCCGCGGCGCTGGGAGCCATCTTGGCTTCGCGCTTCCTTGCGGACGGCGTGCCGGCCTTCTGGGCCTGCGCCACGCTCAGCTTCAGGGCCTCGATCAGGTTGATGATCTTGGGCTCCTCGGTGTCGGGTTCCGCGACCACCTCGCGTCCCTCGACCTTGGTCTGGATCAGACGGGTGAGCTTCTCGACGTAGCCGTCCTTGTATTTCCCGTAGTCGAAGCTCTTGATGCGCGAAGCCTGGATCAGGGTCCGGGTGAGCGACAGCTCCTCCTTGGACTGCGTCATCTCTGTCAGCTCGTCGGTGAACGAGGAGGGTTGCTTGACCTTGCCCTCGTGACTCAGGATCACCAGCGCGAGCAGCGACTCCACCGGACGCAGCAGGACGAGCTGCTCCCGTCCGGAGAGGACGACCTCGGCGAGCGCGCACAGCCCCTCCGCCTTCATCACCTCGCGCAGCAGTGCATAGGGTTTCTGGCCGACCGCGCCGTCCGGCAGGAGGTAGTAGGTGCGCCCCGAATGGTAGATCGGGTCGAGGACGTCGTCCGGGAGGAATCCGTGGATGTTGATCGAACGATCCGCATGGGTGCGCAGCTTCTCCAGCTCCTCGACGTCGACGATCGCGTACTGTCCCTTGGAGTACTCGTAGCCGCTGACGATCTCTTCGGCGGGGACCTCGCCGTGCTCGGGGCAGGTCTTGACATAGCGGATGCGGTGGTTGCATTTGCCGTGGAGCTGGTTCAGCGTGATCTCTGCGCCGGTCGAGTTGGCGGTGTACGCCTTGACGGGCACCGACACCAGGCTCAGCTTGAGGAACCCCTTGAAGCTCGAACGTGGAGGCATCGCTTGGCTCCCATCCATCGGAATCGTCGCCTCGATGGCTATCGGTCAGCTCCGCGACGGTTCTGGTGCCCTGTCCATCCCCCTGCATCCACCGCCGGTCAAAGACTATCCAAAGGTCATCCACGTCCTGTCCAGAGGGAGAATCGGCTCGTTTGACAGCGCAGACCGTCGGGTGCCGTGACGCAAGGCCGACCCGTTGTGGAGTCGAGCCTTCGTCCCCACAAGCCAGGGTGGCAGCCGCCAGGACGACCCGCAGCCGTCATTTCCGCGAAAGCGGGAATCCAGTCTTGTGGACGGCAGGCGCGCGCAAAGTGAGCGGCATGGCGGCCAGCCCCGGGCTAGACCTTGGTGAACCTTGCAATCGGAATCTTGACCTCGTAACGCCGCAGCGCTTCGCCGTGTTGGCGTTCGATCGTTTCCAGATCGGACGGCGAGAGCTGCTCGCGCCAGCGATCGTTGGGAGGGCGGATGTCGGTCGGGATCTGGTCCTCGACTTCAGCCGTCCAGGACAGATCGATGTTCTCGAACAGCTTCTGCAACACCGCCAGCGGATTGCGGCACAGCTCCTCGTACTGGACCCGGAAGAACCGCCCCGCATAGTTGGGAGCCTCCCGATCGAGGTACTCGTGCACCACCAGGTATTGCCAGGCGGCGCCGAGAGCCGGCGCGTCATGGATGTGCTTCTGCCAGCCCGGAGGGCACACTCCGAACCAGCGGCCGTCGAAGTCCTCGAATCGCTTGATGACGGTGGAGCTGACCACGGCGCGCCAGTCGCGCATCGCCTGCACGAAGATGGAGCCGGGAAACAAGGCGTCGAGCCAGCCGAGCTGCAGGGAGTGCGACGGCAACTTGGCGGCGAACCGCCGGGCGCGCTGATGCTTCACCACTCTTTCGAGGAAGCGCGGGAACCAGCTCCTCTCGACGGGATGAGCGTCCTCGGCCGTGAGCAGATCATGGTAGGCCGCGGGCTTATTGTCCTTGCTGAGCATTCCCGATGCGATCTGGCGGCGGAACCGGTACCAGATGTCGCGCGATTCGCGCGGTGAGTCGCGGAACAGCTTGAAGCGCGTCAACGTCTGCGCGAGCCATGGAGAATGGATCAGCTTCCGATGGGCGCGCATCAGGTAGCCGACCTCGGGATGGCTGCTGATGCAGCGGTAGAGGAGCGTCGTCCCGCAGCGCGGCGGCGCGACCACGAAGATCGGTCGGTCGAGGGGCATGCGCAGAATCGTAGCCACGAGGCGTGTCCGGGACTATCGCTCCATTCCCAGAATGGGCAGCACGGTGTCCGGCGACAGAGTCGGTACGACGTGTGTCGGGACGTGAGACTCAAGGTCCGCGATCGAGTACGGGCCGGTGGCGACGGCCAGGGATCGGGCCCCGATGGAGCGGGCCGCCTCGATGTCGCGCGGAGTGTCGCCGATCACCCAGATGACGCAATCCTCGACCGCCACGCCGCAGTGCCGTGCGCCACGCTGTGCGGCGATCCGCAGCAGATCGGCGCGCTCCTCCGCGTCCGAGCCGAAGCCCCCGAACGGGAAGCGATGGAAGATGCCCGCGGCGGTCAGCTTGATGCGTGCGCCCGCTTCGACGTTGCCGGTGCCAAGGCCCAGTCCGACCGACGGCTGGAGCGCCAGACGGTCGAGGAGCGCGGCGATCCCCGGTTGCAGGCGAACGCTGCCGCGCTCGTCGATGACCCTCGAGAGCTCGATCAGGTAGCGCTCGAGCAGCTCGTCGATGGCGCGCTCCGAGGGATCGACGTGAAGCCGGTTGAGCCCGGCGCGGACGATGGCGCGGTCGGTCATGCCCGCAAGGTTCACTCCGTCGAGGGCGCTCTTGAGCTCGGACGGGCCGCCGGGCCGGGTGTCGAAGACTCGCTCGAGAGCGGCGCGGCCCACGCCGCCGGTCGAGATCAGGGTTCCGTCGACGTCGAACAACAGCAGCCTGGGTCTCATCTGGGCGTCCCGTCAGCTCGCCGGCGTCGCATTGCTCGCACCGATGCCGAGCTCGGCCGCGAACGGACGCAGCGCCGCGATGATGAAGTCGATGTGCGAGGCGCGGTCGACGCCGAGCATTCCCACCCCCGCGTCGATCTCGGCGCGCTCCACCTTGGCGGCGAACGACTTGTCCTTGAGCTTCTTGATGACGCTCGCGGACGACAGCGAATGGATGCCGTCCGGGCGAACACGGCAGCAGGCGACGATGAAGCCGGTCAGCTCGTCGCAGGCAAGAAGCGCCCGGTCGAGCGCCGTCTCGTAAGGGACGTTCCAGCGGGTGTAGTGAGCGGAGATGGCGTGCGCGATCGCCTCCTCGCCGTGCTCGCGGAGCCAGCGGACGATGCGTTGCGGATGTTCCTCTGGCCACTGTTCATAGTCGGCGTCGTGGAGCATGCCGGCGATCGCCCAGCGATCCGCGTCCGTGCCGTCGCCGTAGCGGGCCGCGGCCGTCCGCATCACGACCTCGACGGCGCGCGCGTGCTTGCGCAGGGATTCCGTCTTCGTCCAGTCCGCGAGCAGCGCCCACGCTTCGTCCCGGGTCAGCATGGCGGTGCCGTCTCGATCTTCGAGAGATGCCGGCACACGACGCGGTAACGGCGCGGCACGGAAGTGAAGCGCACGCGGATCTCCAGGCACAGGACGTCCGCGTCCTGGTCGACGACTTCGATGTCCTCGATGGTGCCCTCGGCCCCGTCCCAGGGTCCCAGCAGGTTGCTCGAGATCACCTCGGTGAACAAGAGGCTGCCGCCCTCGAGCGAAAGCTCGATCCATCGTGCCGGAAGGTCGATCCGGACCGCACCCAGCGCTCGGCCCCGGGCCCATCGAAACACAGGGTCGGGAGCCGCCTCCGGGGCGCTCGGTCGGGTCGATGGATGTTCACGATCACCGATCATGGAACAGGAGTGGAGTGGAGAGGGCATTCCCGGCAGGCATCATGAATCGAGCCGCTCGAAGCTTGGGGTCCGCGCAAGAATAACGTCCCATCCTGGGCGCCCAGCTTCACACCATCTTCGCCCTCTCCTCAATCGCGAATTCCTCAGCGGATCGACCCATCCACCGCTCGCTGCGCTCGCTGCCCGGATTCGCTCACTCGTCGAGGATGAACCTGGCGCAAATCTGAGCACCGAGAACGAGAAGTGATTCTTGCGCGGACCCTTACCCTGCGAGCTTCCGGACAGTGCCCGATCGGCGAGGACTCGAGGTTGTCGTTGCACTCCGGCCCGGTGGGTGTCGTCGAGACGAGCTCGGCCGGGGATACGGCGATCGACCGCGCGGTCAAAACTGCGACTTGAGCCAGGTCTTCATCATCCACAGCAGCAGGCAGCAGAGCGCGCCGATGCCGAGCATGACGCTGGTGATCTTGCGGGCGCGGGCCTCCGAGGCGCTGTGCATGCGCGTCATCGAGGATTGAAACGCGGCCGCCAGCGGATCGTCGGAGTCGAGCGGCGAGGCGGAGACCTTGTTGCCCAGACTGACCAGGCCCCCGCGAAGGTCGCGGAGCGCGCCCAAGCAGTGGTTGCACGAGAAGAGATGGGTCAGCGTCGTCTCGTCGGGCTGGCGACCGGGGTCGCCTTCGGCTACGGCCAGCAGAGCCTCGCCGCTTGCGTGGGGACCTTGATTCGAAGTCGACTTCGCCGCTGACGCGCTCAACCGGATGCTCCTTCGCAGACCGTTCGCCGTCGATGATTCTTGTAATGTCGAGCGCGGATGCGGACGAACCTGAGCCCGGGCGGGTCCTTAACTGCCGAGGCCGATCTATCCCTTGCGCATGCCGCACGAGCACACGTGGATCTTCACTGTGTCGTACCGGCCCGGCTTGACCACGACTTCCTGGTAGATCGGCTTGCCGTTGGCGTCGACGCCGACCTGCACCTTTTTCACCTCGGGAGGAATCCACACCCGAACTTTTTTCTCGACGAATCGATGGACGTGCTGCGGCTTCTGCGACTGCCCACTCTGTCCTGGCGTGATCGACTGTCCCTGTGTGATCACCGGCCCCCGTGGAATTGCCTCCCGTGGAATTGCCTGTTCCCGTGGAATTGGCTGAACACGAGGGACGGAGGGCAAGGAGGAGGGCGGCGTGACGGAGCGCTTGATCATGCTCTGCGGTTCTGCGATCAGAGCGGGACCCGCCACCACCAGGGCAAGGATCCAACCCAGGCGCAGGATAGCTCGAGAGAACCGCATCATGCTCGCCTCATTCATCAAGGCGAACATGATGTGGCGCGCCGCGCGAAAAGAAAAGGCCGAGGTCTCAGTACCCATAGACACCCATAGACCGGCACACGCACCGATCGAAAGTAACCGGCCCGCACGCACACCCGTTGCCAGATGGGCCGCCCCCAGCAGTCGTATCCGACCACGCGCGTGTCATACAGAGGCGGCACGAAGGATCGTTCCAGCCGGTATGCCGGTCGGTAGGGCGCGGAGTAGTAGCGCGGTGAGCAGGAGCGACCGATACCGAATCCCAGCTCGAAGCGCCCGAAGTCGACGTGCGCGCGAATCCCGCCGCCGACCAACGCGGCCGCACCCGGAGGCGCCGCCGGATGCGCGGTGGCAGTTCCCATCGGCAAGCTCAGGGCGAAGAACAACGGCAGAAGTTTGCGGATCATGGTCAAGTCTCCCTTTCGAGGGTCGTCCGCCCGGCGGCTCGCCGCCGAGCTGACAGGGAGAAGGCAAGCCGGGTGCCAATCCTTTTCCCGGGGAGATCGGCAACGCAGCGGACGACGGCTAACGAGCCAGGCGAGACCCGTTAGCGGGGCTTGGCGCTGCTCACCGGTGTGTGCGCGGATTGCCCGGGCAAGCGGCTATGCCTAGAGCCGTCATTCCCGCGAAAGGAATCCGTCATTCCCGCGAAAGCGGGAATCCAGTTTCTTGAACGTCAGGCGCGCGCAAAGTGAGCGGCATTGGGTTCGAGCCGTCGCCGCAGGAGAACTCTCCCGTGTTAGCGCACAGTCTCCATCCAGACTTCGCCGGCGGGAATCAGCTTCTGATACGGTGAGAAGGTCAGCTCGCCCACCGTCGTGCGTCCGTTGATCCCGAATCCGCCGGGAACTCCGAGCTCCACCATCAGATCGATGTCCGTGTCATTGCGCAGAGTCAGTTGTCGCTTGAACTGCGCATCCGGCTTGCTCATCTGCAGCGACAGCATGCCTTCCGGCAGAACGAGCGGAGAATTCAGCGCCGCGCCGACGTCGATGCGCGGCACCAGGCTCACGGAGCCGAGGTCGGTGCGCCGCAGTCCGATCTGGCCGAAGACCACCGCGTCGTACCAGCCCGCGGCATCAACCTGGAACGGTGACTCGAGACGGTCGATGGCCTCGCCCATCCACTGAAGGCGCCTCGTGGCTTCCTTGACGATCCCCTCGCTGTACAGCGATCGAATCACCAGGAGCTCGCGTCGATCGATGGCGGCCGACGAATCGGGACACGGGGCGGTCTGAAGCTTCTGAGCCAGTGCCGAGCGATGGGGCTCGGGAATCACGTCCCACAGGATTCCGGCCGCCTTTTCGGTCCAGCCTTCTTCGTCCGTGAGCAACCAGGGTTGAGCGCCGTTCTCCCCCCCTTGCCCGGCCTCGAAGAGGGCGCGCGACAGGCGGTCGGCAATCTCCGAGAACCGGCTTCCGACCTCGGTCTTCCCGAGAAAGTACAGAGCGTCGGCGAGCTGGCGATGCGCCGCGAGATTCGCAAGAGAGATCTGGGCGCCGGTGGTGAACCGGGACGGTTCGGGCGCCGCTTCGAACGTTTCGAATCGACCGTTGCCGTCCGCATCGAACGACTGGACGAACTCAAGGGCGCGAGTCAGTTTCGGGAGCCAGGTATTCAGCGCATCTCCGTCGAATGTCCACCGGAAGTGTTGCATGACGCGAAGCACCGCATACAGCGTCGTCTCGATCTCCTCATGAGGCCCTGCGGGCCCCGAGAGGTCGGCTCGGATCGCGCCATCCTCCTCCTGAGCGGCGAGCAGCCATTCCACCAGGAGCTTCTCGTGCTCGGGAAAGTGCAGCAGGCAGAAGGCGCTGCGCCAGTAGCTTGCGGCGCCCACAACCGCCCGCCCCTCGGCGGGAACCGCGATCGACACCTTGCGCCCCTTCTCGCTGGTGAACTGACGCCGGACCACGCCGGTCACCGCGGACAACGCGGCCATGCGCACCCGATTCGTGGTCGCGACCCGATCGCCGCCGCCGTCGACGGGACTCGCAAAGTGATGGGAGAGTTCGCCGGTCTGGCTCTGCAGCTTGTCGCGCAGCCTGTGCACGCGTTCGACGACGTCGATCACGCTGCGGCTCCCCGCGGCGGCTTTCTCGTCCAGGTAGATCAGGCCGTAGTCGGCGGCAGGTCCTTTGAGCGAATGGCGATTGCCGGCACCCTGCTCATCGCGGTCGAGCTTGATCTCCAGGCCCAGCGGCTGGTCGGCGGTCCCCAGGAGCCGGGATTTCTCGGCGTACAGCGCCAGGTTCTGGTTGAACACCACCGCGATCTCGCCCAGGTCGAGGAAACGCAGCCTTCCCCCGCTCCTCGGAAGGCAGCGGATCCGCCAGGTGAAGGCGAACGACTCCGGCCCGCGGATGATCTGGCGCAGCTCGCCGAGCACGCAGTTCGAGAGATTGAATCCGTCCGTCTCCCTGCACAGCGGGGCGAACGCGACGTGGACGGAATGAAAGTGCTGGAAGCGCGGGTCCTCCGAGGAGGTCGACACCAGTGGAAACGTCGACGAGATCGTCCGTTTCTGCAGCTCTCTCGCCGGCACCTCCTGGCCGTCGAGGAGAACCGAGAGATCAAGATGCGCGACGGTGCGGAACCGATCCCGGAACGTCTTGCACTGGAAGGCGATGCGGTCGAAGAAACTGCCTTCCTCGGACCGCGAGCCGAGGCTGCGGAAGTTGGCGATCGGATAATCCCTGGGGCGGGAGCGAAGGGCCGCGAACAGCCGCTCAGCGAGGCGGGGAGAGAGAAGGTACGCCGACCCGGACTCGAATCCTTCTCCGAGAACCTCGCCCGCGAACTGAATCGAGATCTCGTTCAAGCCGGAGCGCAAGTGGGAGGAGGGCAGGCCAAAGGTGGGAGCGGACTCGAGAAAGGGCATTCCGGCGAGCGCATCCTCGGCCCGCGGCAGGTCGGCACCTTGGACGGCGACCGTGCACGAGCTTCCCGGCACTCCAAGGCACAGCGCCCAGGTGCCGGACTCGGGTCCGGCGGCCAGCTCGAAGGAGGCGCGCGCGTGCGTCCAGCGGATGGTTTCTTCGGGCGTCTCCCCGATCGTGACCGGCGTCCATTCTGCACCTTCGAAGATGGGTGCAGTCGTCGCCTCCATTTGCTCGATGGGCAGGAAGACGTCCTCCGCGAACGGAAGGGAACAGAGGAGAAGGCCGAGCACGGACGGCATGGAGAATTCCTGTCAAGGTTCGGAGAAACGGATGCGACCAGCGCAGAATAGAGCCCCGGGTTGCAAAAAAGGAGCTGCAATGCAGCGGTGGCGATGCGCCGGCCTTCTGGGTGCAGGGTTGCTCGGCCTGGTCGCGCAAATCCACGGGGACCCGGCAATGGAGCGTCCTCTCGCGATCCGCTACCACATCGACATCATCGACCCCGCACGGGGTCTGGTGCGAGCCCTGGTCGCGATCGAGTTCGAGAAGGACCAAAGAGAGCTCGAGCTGGTCGACGCCGCAGCGGCGCGGTTCCAGTCGAACGGAGTGCCGCGTCCGCGGCCCCAGTGCCTTCAGTGCACGGCCCGCGGTGCGGATGGTCGGGAGCTTTCGTGCTCTACCGATGGCGAGGGGACGGTCAAGGTCGACCTGGACGGTCGAAACAGTGCCGTCGTCGAGAGGACGCTGCGATTTCTCGACCGATCCTCGGGCGTGGCGCCGCATCACCCCTGGGCTTCGAGCCTGACCGGGTCGAGTGCGCTGTTCTACGGCGGCGACCTGGCGCTGGTTCCTCGTGACCCGGAGTACGATGCCGGCGTCGAGGTGCAGTTCATCGTCCCCGATGGCTGGAAGGTGCTGTCGCCATGGGGCCGGGAGACGCGGTTCTCGCCGCCTGATCTGCGGTCGCTCTCGGACAACTTCTTCCTCGCCGCGAAGGATTTCTCGGCGGCCGGTCGCACGATCGGTTCCATGCAGTTCCTGGTGGCCGGTCCTTCGGATTGGATGGAGGCGGGGGGGCTCGGCGTCGGCGACGAGGTGTTCGAACTGCTCGAGTCGGCGCTCGACACGTTCGGGGATCTGGATGCCGGAAGGTACGCGATCTTCCTGCTGCCACTTTCGGGGACCAGTCATCGGCGCGGGCTGCTCCATCGAGGCGCGAACGCCAAAGGCTCGCTCGTCGCGTACGTGGATCACCGGGATTCGGTCGAGGCCGGCGATCATCCGCTGTCCGTCGTCGCCCATGAAATCGTTCACTGGTGGAATCCACGCTCGCTGCGTCCGATGAAAAACGGCATGCCGGCGTGGTTCACCGAGGGGCTGACCAGCTATTACGAAAAGCTGCTGCTGCTGCGCTCGGGCGTGATCGGATGGGACGAGCTGGCTCAGGCGATGGTCGACGAATGGAGCCTCTCCGGCGAGAAGATCCCGAGCGGGCGCGAAATCTCCCTCGAGGAGGCCTGCGAGCGCTTCGGCGAGGACCCGGTGTGCACGACCTTGGCGTACGCGCGCGGTGCGTGCCTTGGCTTCGCCGTCGATCTGTGGATGCGCGAGCACAGCGAGGGCTGGGTGAGCCTCGACTCGTGGATGCGCAGCCTGCTCCGACGGTCGAACGACGGTGCGCAGTCCGAGTCCGCGCCGACCTTTCTCTCCGACCTTTGGAGTCTTGCCGGCGCGGAGTCGCTGACCGTGCTCAGGCAGTGGCTGACGGCGAGGGAGACGGTTCCGATCGAGCACGCCCTCGGACGGCTGGGTTATCGAGTGGAGAGAAGGGCGCGCGCCCAGCTCGGAATCCGGCTCGAGGCCGGACCGAACACGACGGTCGGTGAGCTGGTGAGCGACGGGCCGGCCGCGGCCTGCCTGCAGACAGGGGACGTGATCCTCACGCTCGACGGGCTTGACGCCTCGACGCCTCTTCAGTATCGAAAGGTCCTGTTCGCGCTCGAGCCCGACCGCGACGTGGAAGTGCGCATCCGGCGGGGCGAGGAGGAGATGAGCCTGCGCGTGCGCCTGGGCAGCCGCCTCGAGCCGCGCGCGATCCCCCTCGAGCAGCTCGGCGCCGAGCACTGGATGCAAAGGACCTCCCTCGAGAATCCGTTCGAGGGAAAGTAAGAGCGGAACCTGAATCCGTCATTCCCGCGAAAGCGGGAAGCCAGTGACCCGAGTCGGAGATCACCTGCCGCCGCAACGCGGCCGTCCGGTGCATCTCGCCGCTACCTGATCGTGAAGTCGATCGCGTTGGTGAAGTGCGGACCCTGGGAACCGCCGTTCATGAAGGCCTGGAAGTGGGCCGTGGCGCCGATCAGGGCGGGGTTGTTGGGGATGCTCGCCACGATCTCGAGGATGGTGCTCGCCGGAAGGACTCCGGCGAGCATCGCGCGCATGCTGGCGAACTCGAGCTCCCAGGTGCCGTACGGCGGGATCTCGGCGTAGCCGCCGCGCGGGGCGAGGAACAGGAGGTAGAACTCGTTCGCCTCGCCGGCGAGGTGGATGCGGATGCTCCGGCCGATCTCTGCCGTTCCGTAGCGGAACAGGATCGCCTTGGAATGCACGGTGCTGAACGTCAGGTCGTCGACCAGGGCCTCGGTCAGCGAGTCGTTCGGATCGTCGCTCGCGCGGATCCTGAGTCGCATCTGGTCGGTCAGCGGCACGAGGTTCCCGGGAGCGAAGCTGACCGGGGTCCACACGTTCTGCGTCGTGCCCAGGATCTCCACCGTGCTCCAGCTCGTGCCGTCGTCGTTGCTGATCTCGACGATCAGGTCATCGTTGTTGGGGTTGCTGCCGAGGCACGTGTAGAAGCGCCAGTACTGAAGCGCCGTTCCGGAGTGGTCCTCAAGGTCGAACTGCGGCGAGATCAGAGTCGTCACGCCGTCGTCGATGTCGTAGCTGCCCGCCCCCGAGCCTGCCCGGCCATCGGTCACGGCGCACAGCACGCCGGTCGAGGAATGATCGTCCTCGGGCTGGATCGTCTGGCCGCCCGAGGTCGTGAACGAGGGATTGGAGATCTCCCACCGGCCGTTGACGGCGTCGTCGCCGGAGACGCCGGTGATCCATCCATGGTTCAGCTCGACGGTGTCGACGCCGATGCCGCGCGGCTCGCCGACGACGACGGCGAGGGCAGGCGTCTCCAGCCAGTTGTCGTAGCCGAGCGTGGTGGTGACGACCGCCTGGTCGCCGCTTTGGGCGCTCGCGGACACCTGGAAGATCAGCGGCGCGGCATTGTTGTTCGCCGATGCGAACGCGGCGAGCACCCCGAAGTTGTGCGAGCCGTCGATCATCTGCACGGTGCTGGTGCTGGAAGATGCCGAGAGCAGCGTCGCTCCCGTCGTCGCCGCGGTCCCGGCGTTGGTGAGAGTGGTCTTGAGCTCGAAGGTCTCCCCGGGCTCGAAGTAGCCGTCGCCGTCCCCGGTGCGGGGCGTCCACACGAGCGGCGCGTGCTCGATCGAGGCGCCGGCGTAGAAGGCCCATCGCTGGTACAGCGAGAGGTTGACTTCCATCAGCGGCACGAGGCGCGAGATCGGCGGCCAGAAACCATCCGAGCTGCTGCCGATCTCGATCGTCTGCGACCAGGTGCCGAACTGGCCGTAGTCGTAGTCGACGGTGTCGCCGTCGGCCTGGTACAGAGTCGCGCAGATCGGGCCGTAGATGTAGCCGTTCTCCTGGGTGAGATAGCTGCCCATCAGGTCGTAGGCCGGACGATCGACCGGGTCGGTGCAGGTGTAGCCCCATGGGTACAGCAGGAGATCCGAGTAGGTGTGCGCGGACATGGCGACCTGGAAGTTTCGCGACAGGAAGAAGTCGCGCATCGCCGCGGTCTCGGGCTCTGAGAACGGCGCCGTGCCGCGGTAGGTCTCGGAGCCCGAGTCGCCGCTCGAGCCGTTGCCACCCCACTGGTACCCGTAGTTGCGGTTGAGGTCGACTCCGAAGGTTCCGTTGCCGTTGTTGCGCCGGTTCTTGCGCCACAGGCCGCCGCCGTTGGGGTTGGTCTGGCGGTTGTACTCGTAGCCGTCCGGGTTGACAATCGGGACGAAATACAGCTCGCGCTCGTCCACCAGGAACGTCGCGAGCGGGTCGGTGCCGTAGTTCTCCAGCAAAAAGTCCATGAAATACAACGTCATCTCGGTGCTGACCGGCTCGCGCGCATGGTGGAGCGAGTCGACGCGAACTTCCGGCTCGTTCTCGTCCACCGCGGGGTTGTCGGAGATCTTGATCGCCCACAGGTCCCGATTCTCGATCGACTTGCCCAGGCTCCACTTGGCCGTGGTGATCGCCGGGAACTGGGTGTGGAACGAGTCGATGATCGAGACCACCTCGGACAGCGTGTGATAGCCGCCCATGCTGCCGGAGCCGAACGGGGGCTGGACGTCCCGGTGGCGATCCTCGGCCAGGCGCCTCGCGTAGAACTCCTCGAGGTTCTCCTGCAGCATCACGATGGACACGCGGTCCCGGCTCATCGCGGCGATGTCGTCATCCGTCACGACCACCTCCGCGAGGCCTTCGCTCCGGAACGCCTCGACCGGAAGGCCGTGGTCGTTCAGCCACTGCATTGCCGTGGCATTGCGCGCCGGAACGCCGACGAGGTGATGCACCTCTGGCGGCATTTCCTGGGCCGCGAGCTCGACGCCGGGGATCAGCAGCAGGACGAACGTAGAAAGCAGCGGCGCTGCGGGGCGGACCATCGGGGGCTCTCCAATCGAACGTAGTGCAGGCGGGCGATACCCTTGGGATAGCTCAGCTCCAAGACTGCCGAGCGGAAGGACTTTCTTCAGGGATTGGCGGAAGAGGCTGGCCCGGATCCTGATCCGGGATAGGGCTCGGCCGAAGGGCGAGCCCAGCCGCGCAGCGGCCGGCCGTAGGTGCCGCAACGCGGCACCTCTAGAAAAAAAACTAGCCCGCTTCATGCGTGAACAGTGTGTTGATCCATGAACACACTGTCGACTGCATGGAACCTCCAAAACCGATGCTAGCGGCCTTGAGGCAACGAGTTGCGTCGGTCTGTTCATTTCATTCATGAATCATTCGGGCTAGCAGGCTGCGTGCCCGCCCGGACCGTCCGGGCCATCCCCCTTCTTGATCGCGCGGTAGGTGAGGCCCCGCTTGAAGGCGAACTGCCGCCAGGTATTGGACTTCATGCCATGGAACAGACGCGCACAGGTCGCATCGTCCGGCGGACCCTCGAGCTCGACGAAGGTGTCGCGGATGACCTCGCGCACCACGTCCTCGCCGTACTGCCGGGCGATCTCCGCGAGAGTCCGGCTCTCGGTGCCGTCCAGCACCCGGCGGCTCAGCGGCACGTCGGGAAGGGGTTCGGTTTCGACGACGCGCGGAAGCACGGCGCGGATGTGCTCGGCGCCGACCGGGCTCACGTTGTCGTCGATCTCGCTGAACAGCCGTTCCATCGTGTTGCGGAGCTGGCGCACGTTGCGCGGCCAGGGATGCTGGACGAGGACGCGCAGCGCTGCCGCCTCGATCCGGTCCAGGCCCCGCACGCCGAACTTGCGTCGCAACTCGTCGAGGAAAGTCACGGCCAGGAGAGGAATATCCTCGCGCCGATCGCGCAGCGGCGGCAGCTCCAGCACCACGACGCTGAGGCGTTCGACGAGGTCCGACCGGAAGCGGCCCTCGCGGATCTCCTGCTCGAGGTCGACGTGGGTGGCCGCAACCACCATCACGTCGACGCTGCGATCCTTCGATGCCCCGAGGGGTCGGAACGTGCGATCTTCGAGCAACCGCAGGAGCCCCGCCTGCGCGTCGCGGTCGAGGTTGCCGATCTCGTCGAAGAACAGCACTCCGCCATCGGCCTCGAGCACCAGTCCCTTGCGGGTTCCTTGGGCTCCGGTGTAGGCGCCACGCTCATGTCCGAACAGCTCGGCGGCGACCAGCTCCCGCGACAGCGACGCGATATCGGTCTTGACCAGCGGGCCCTGGGAGCGTGGTGAGGCGGCGTGCAGCGCGCGCGCCACCAGCTCCTTGCCGGTGCCGGTCTCGCCCAGGATCAGAACCGTGCTCTGGCGGCGCGCGGCGCGTTCCAGACGCTCCAGAACCTGGCGCAAGGCATAGCTGCGACCGATGATTCCGTGCATGCAGGTCGACGGGTCGGAGCGGATCCGGCCGGCGATCGCTTCGACGCCTTCGCCAGTGCACAGGGCCAGCGTGTCCTCGAGCGCGCGCGATCGATGGAAGAATCCCTGGTTCTCGAGCTCGCCGACTTTCTTCTCGGCGGCGGTGCGAGACTGCTGGATGCCGATCAGCCGCTCGCGCAATCGCTCCCACAGAAGTGCCGGATCATCCGAGGAGGTCTTGCGGAACAGATTGCCCGGGTGGAGTCCCATCTGCGAAAGCTCGAGTCCCTCATCGACTCCGAGCGAACCGCAGTAAGCGGTGAGCAGCACGATCTCGCACTCGGGCCAGCGCTGCTTTGCTTCCCTCAGGATCCACAGCCCGTCCTTGGATCCGCCCCCGACCTGCTCGAAGTTCAGGTCGCTGATCACCACGTCGAAGGGCTCTTCCGCGGCCGCGATCTGCCGGAAGCCGTCCAGCGAGGACGTGGTCCTGGCCTCGATCCGGCCGGGAAGTGCATCGGCGACGTGCAACGTGAAGCCGCGCACGGCACCGCCGCTGTCGTCGCAGAACAGTACGCGCAAGTAATCCTCCTGCGGAATCCCGAAATGATCGCGGCTCCCACCGACGGCGAGCCCGCACGGATCTCCGAGGGCCGCGGGGCGAGAACCGTTGGAATCCACCCGCCTCAGGTGGACTGCTGTCGGGCCTGGATCAGGTAAGGGGGGTCGGGAAGGCGCAACGTGAAGCGTACCTTGGGCACGAGCGGGTCACTGACTCGAGCGCTGAGCTGCCCGCCGTAGAAGGTGCAGAGAAAGTAACGAATGAGGAACAACCCAAGGCCCGTGCCGCCGCCCTTGTTGGGCTCGAACGCCTTGGGGAGCAGGGACTCGATCGTCGGGGCCAGGCACTCCCGGCAGACCGGCGGCGACTCGCGTCTGCGCGGGATGACGAACACGCCGCGCCCGGCGGCCTTGCAGCGCATGCATCGCCCATGGGTCTCCTCCACTTCCACTTCATTGTCGAGGTCGAGGATGATCTCACCCTTTCCCCGCTCAAGGTGCGCTTCCAGCGGCAGCGTTCCGGACGTGTTGCGCAGTGCGTTCTTGAGCAGCTCGTAGCAGGCGAAGTCGAGCACTCCGCGATGTCCGAGCTGCACGCGGCCCGCCTGTGTGGATTCCGTCCGAATGAGCAGCGGAAGATCGCGGAACTTGCGGATCTGGCGATCGACGCGCGGATCGCTGCCCGGCGGCGGCAGGTCCGCGGTCTCCACGACCGCCACGCGCTCCCGGGCCTCTCGCAGCACCTCGACCAGGTCGACTTCGCCGAGCTTGAGAGGAGACGGTTGGCCGGCCTGCGCCTTGCGATGCCAGGCGAAGGCGTCGAGGAACTGCAGGAACTGCAGCCGGCCCTTGTTCGAGTCGCGGACGAACTTGAGGAGCGTCACCGCGCGATCCGAAGCCTTTCCGCCAAGCTCCTCGAGGATCTCCTTCAAGTAGACGTCGTAGGCAAGGATGTCGTTGCCGAACCCGTGGGTCAGACCTGCCGTGAGGGCGATCCAGTGGTCCTTCTCCTGCTCCGACAGCTCGATCTGCTGCTCGTCCTTGGCGCGCTGCGCGGCACGCTCCTTGTCCTTCAGCCGGTTGCGCAGAGCGCGCACAACCAGGGCGAACAACAGCATGGCGGCGCCCAGGATCGCCCGGCGGACGGCACTCTCGCGCAGGAAGGATCCCAGACGCGCCGCGCGCCGCTGCTTGTCCTGCAGCACGTGGTCGAGCAGCGAGAGGTCTCCCAGGATCTCCCGGCGGATGTTCTGCAGGGTCTCGTAGATGTTGTGCAGACTCTCGGCGGGATCGGTGTCGAACAGCCGGGCGGCGCCGATCTGGCTCCACTTCGAGCGGAGCTCGAAGTACTGCTCGAGATCGACCTCGTCGAGCCCGACCAGGTACTGGTCGAGAAGAGGGTCGAGCTCGGTGCCGCGCAGCCTGGGGATCCACCGCGACAGCTCGATGGCCGCCTCCTCGATCGGCCGCTTCAGACTCAGGTAGAGCTCCAGGGTCTCCGCCGCTCGCGGGTCTTCGGCGTTCATCCGCTCGCGCAGGGTCGTCGGGTCCGGATGGTCATTAAGGATCGTCTGCAACTGTTGCACGTTCAAGTCGTACAGTCCCGCGACCTCGTCCGTCCACTGACGAATGATTCTCTGCTGCTCGTGTTCCGAGGAACGCAGCCGGGACCGGTCGTGGGCCACCACGATTCCGTGGACGAGGACCAGACCAGCGAGCACGGCGCACAGTTCGGTCAGCCATCGGCCGCGCGATTGCTCGACCTCTTCCGGACCCGCGATGATCCAGCCGGCAAGGTAGAGGAGCGTCACGGCGCCATCGATCGGAGACAGACTGCCGCCGGTCACGGCGAACAGGAACCCGAGCGCCGGAAGGTCGATCAGCGGTGCGAAAGCGCGCTGGCGGCGAGACCAAAGGAGGAGCAGCCGGACGACGGCCAGCGCCCCCAGGCAGGAAAGCTCGACGGCGCCGAGCAGAGATGAAGTCGCAAGGTCGACGCTCGCATCCGCGACCGACTCCGCAAGATCGGATCCCGCAAACGTCTCCTCTGTCGACGGGGAAAGCAGGTCGACGGCCCTTCGCCACAACGCGGCGAAAAGTGCTGCGAGCAGGATGCAGCCGGTGACCGATGCTGAAAGACGCGATGCTTGAGGTTCTTGCCCGGGAGAAGGAGCGTGAGAGTCAGCCTTGGGCGGCATTTCAGTGTCCACACGAAACCCACCTCCCAGTTTGCGCCATGGCCGGAAGCAGCCGACGAAGTCGCAAGCGGGAGGGAGCATGAGCCCCGGAGCTGGTCATTCAAGCAGTCGTGGTCGGTCCCCCGCATAACCCCCAAGAATTGTGGTCGGACTTGCTTCACGAAAGCTACAATTCCGCCGTAGAAGGGTCGGAGAGGGCGGGAGGCATTCGAGCTAGAAAAGGGGAGGGACTCGCGATGCTGACACCGGCATCGGTCGAGGTCAATGGCCAGCAGGCATTCGCCTTGGACAAGCACTCTTCGCGATCCACATTGCTCCGGTCAGTGGCTGCCGAGCCGCAGACGCTGGAGCCGGGCCTCACGCTCCTCGATCAAGAGCTGTGTCTTTGCCCGGAAGTCAGCGTCGATCTGTTGTTCGGTGACGCTCACAAACGACCCGTGGCGTTCCTGGCGACGGAGGTGGCCGGCGCACGCGAGGAGGAGCAGAGCCTCGGCCGCGCGTTTCGCGCTCTGGCGGCGCTGCGCGATCAGCATGCTCTGCTGGGTCGCGTCTATCCGAGCCGGTCGGTCTCGTTCGCGGCCCGACCGCGCGTGCTGCTCGCCTCAGAGCGGTTTTCGGACACGTTGTGGCGCGCCGCGAGCTTCTTGAGCGAGCTCTGTGTGGAGCTCGTCGAGATCGTCGTGCTCGAGGTCGAAGGCAGGTGGGTGGTCCGGCGGCTCGATCGAGCCCGAGCCGGCGTCCTGCACCCGTTCGCGGCCGCGGAGCTGCCCGCCTCGGCGGGTGCTCCCGGGAAGATCTCCACGACGGTCGCCGCCGGCGAGAGTCGTCCGTCCGCCGTCCGCCCGTCTCTCGTGCCGGCAAACACTGAAAACCCCGATCCCGTGACGGGTGCCGTGGCGATCCTCGACGAGGCCAAGCGCAAGATCCTGCGGATCAGCGATGACATCGAAGAACAGGTCGACGGTGACATCGTGCGGTTCCTGTGGCACGATCGGGTGCTGGCGGTCCTGGCGACGGGAAGCGATCTGCTCGGCCTGTACATCGGCGATCAACCCGAGAGGAGACGCCCGCTCAGCAGCCTGGTCGACCTCGACCGGGCCCTCGACGACGTGTTCCGGCGCTATTTCACCCTGATCCGGCAGACCACTCGCAACGCGCCCTGACCCGGGTTCCCCATGAGCGACCTGATCGAGAACGACCGGCGACGAGCCTCGTTCGTCCTGTTCGTGGTCGGTCTGTGCGTTCTGGGGTCGGCACTTGCGTACCTGTATTCGCGCGTGGCCCAGCGACACTTCTCGATCCCGGCGGACGCCGCCGTGCGCATCGACGTCAACACCGCCAGCGCGACCGACCTCAAGCTCCTGCCGGGAATCCATACCTCCACCGCGCAGAAGATCGTCGCAGAGCGCGAGCGCCGCGGTCCGTTCCAGGATGCGGTCGACCTGATGGAGCGGGTCGAAGGAGTGGGGCCCGTGCTGATTCGATCGATCCAGTCCCATGCGGTGTTCTCGCGATGAGGCACGGTCCATTCCCGGAGCTGATCGACGAGGCGCTGCGGCGGTTTCTCGCCGAGGACGTCGGCGCCGGCGACGTGACGACGCGGGCGCTGGTGTCTCCCGGGCAGCAGGGCTGCGCGCGGTTTCTCGCCAAGTCCGAGGGGATCGTCTGCGGTCTCGACGTCGCCGAGCGAATCTTCGAGCTGATCGATCCGCACTGCCGGCTGTCGCGCAGGGTCGACGAGGGAGCGCGCTTCGGCGCTGGCACCGAGCTGATGCTCATCGAGGGTCCGTTCGCGGCGCTGCTCATGGGGGAGCGCACGGCGCTCAACCTTCTGCAGAGGATGTCCGGGATCGCGACGACGACGGCGCAGTTCGTCGCCGAGGTCGCAGGTACGCGAGCGCAGATCTTCGACACTCGCAAGACGGCGCCGGGCCTGCGCTGGTTCGACAAGCGGGCCGTGTCCGCGGGTGGAGGTCACAACCATCGTTTCGGTCTGTTCGACCAGGTGCTGATCAAGGAGAACCATCTGGCGGCGCTGACCGGCCGGCCCGGGATGCGCGCCATCGAGGAGGCGATCGAACGTGCCCGGGCGGCCGTGCACCAGGGAGTGGTGGTCGAGATCGAGGTTCTCGATGCGAAGGAGGCCGCGCGCGCCGCCGGCGCCGGCGCCGACGTCATCCTGCTCGACAACTTCACTCTCGATGAGCTGCGCGAGGCGGTCGCTTCCGTCCGCGGCCGAAGGCTCAAGAGCGCGGCGATTCTCGAAGCGTCGGGGGGAATCACGCTCGAGGTCGTGAAGGACGTCGCGCACACCGGTGTCGATCGCGTCTCCGTCGGCGCGCTGACGCATTCGGTGCGGGCCAAGGACATCAGCCTCGAGCTTTCCCATTGACGGCCCCGCCTCGCGGTGCGGCGGAACGCTATCATCGAGCGTGAATTCCCGGCGGAATCGGGCCCTGAATCCAGCGGAGTTCTGAGACAGCGTGAAAACCGGCGGTCAATCCAGCGCAGACAACGGCACGGCAGTGCTGCGCATGGAGCTCGAGATGAACGCGGGGTCAGCCGCGGTGCGCACCCTGCGGCGCCTGGTGTGCTCGGTGCTGTGTGACCGCGGTCACGGAGGAAAGATCGTCGAGGACGTCGAGCTGGGGCTGGACGAGGTCCTCACCAATGCCTGCGTCCATGCGCAGGAACGCGCCCCGGGCACGCCGGTCGGCCTGACGATCGAGTTGTACGACAACCGGCTCATCCTGCTGGTCGATGACTCCGGGGACTTCGCGGAAGAGGTCGACGGCAAGGACCTCGGCGACCTCCCGAAGGAGGATTCGGAATCCGGCCGCGGACTGTTTCTCATCCGCCAGACGATGGATGAGGTTCATTTCGAGAAACGCGAGGGTGGCGGAACGCGGGTGCGCCTGATCAAACGTCTGAAGGGACGGGCGGAGACATGAATGCGCCCGAGCCGACGGCGAAGACCGACGCCGCGTTCGATCAGTACCAGAGTCCTTTTTCCTCGCGTTATGCCGGCAAGGCGATGCGGGCGCTGTTCTCGGAGCGGACGCGCATCCAGCTCTGGCGCAAGCTTTGGTGCGTGCTCGCACAGGAGCAGCGCGAGCTGGGCCTCGACCTGCCCAAGGGCGCGATCGACGACCTCGGGAAGCGCATCGCAGACATCGACTTCGCTCGCGCGGCCGACCTCGAGAAGAGCTTCCGCCACGAAGTGATGGCGCACCTTTCCGCGTTCGCCGAGCTGTCGCCCGCGGCAGGTCCGTTCCTGCACCTGGGCGCGACCTCCTGCTACATCACCGACAACGCGGACCTGATCCTGATGCGCACCGGGCTCGACCTGGTTCGCGGCGCCCTGGTCCTGCTGATCGAGAAGCTGGCAGCGTTCGCGGACCAGCACCGTGGAATGCCGACGCTCGGCTACACGCACTTCCAGCCGGCCCAGCCGACGACGGTCGGCAAGCGGGCCTGCCTTTGGATCCAGGATCTCTTGCTCGACCTGGAAGAGGTGAGCAGGCTTCGGGACTTCCTGCCGTTGCGGGGCGCGAAGGGCACCACGGGCACTCAGGCATCGTTCCTCAGTCTCTTCAAGGGGGACCACAACAAGGTCAAGGAGCTCGACCACAGAATCGCCCTGCGCCTGGGGTTCGAGCGCACGTTCGCAGTGACCGGCCAGACCTATTCGCGCAAGGTCGACTCGCGCCTGCTGTGCGTCCTAGCCGGCGTCGGCGAGTCCTGCGCCAAGGCGGGCAACGACCTGCGCCTGCTGGCCCACGAGCGCGAGGTGGAGGAGCCGTACGAGTCGCAGCAGATCGGCTCGTCTGCGATGGCCTACAAGCGCAACCCGATGCGCTCCGAACGCATGTGCAGCATCGCCCGGTTCCTGATGCATCTTCCGGCGAACGGGTTCGAAACGACGGCGCAGCAGTGGCTGGAACGGTCGCTGGACGATTCCGCCAACCGCCGGATCGTCCTGTCCGAGGCATTCCTCGCGGCGGACGCCGTGCTGCGCATCTACCACAGCATCGCTTCGGGTCTGATCGTCAATGAGCCGGTCATCCGCGCCCACCTGAAGCGCGAGATTCCGTTTCTATGCACCGAAGAGCTGCTGCTGCAGGCGGCCCGGGAGGGCGGCGATCGCCAGTTGCTCCACGAGCGCATCCGCATCCATTCACGGGCGGCGGTCGAGCGCTTGAAGGGCGGCGCGTCCGACAACGACCTTTTCGATCGACTCAAAGCGGACCCGGCCTTGGCCTCGGTCCATGGGATCCTCAACGATCTGGCGCGCGGCGAGAACCTGGTCGGAAGGGCTCCGGAGCAGGTGACCGAGTTCCTCGAGAACCAAGTCAAGCCCTTGCTCGCGCGCACTCCGCGCGCCGAAGTCAACGTCGAGGATCTGCACGTCTGACCCGGATCCTGCTTTACCGCGGATTGCCTGCGATCAGTCCAACTCCGGTTTCCCACACAAGGCCCGGGAGAGCGTGAAAAACAAGGAGGGGAGAGAGTGACCTCTCTCCCCTCCAGTGGTGATCTTTCAAGAAAGCTCGGACGAGTGAAGCCTCAGTTGGGGACGTTGTCCTCCGCGCATTCGCCGTCCTCGCAGCAGCGCACCTGGCACTCGTCGCAGGCATCACTCGAGCCGCATTCCTCGCATTCTCCGACGCATTGGATCTCGCAGCTCATTTCGCACGGATCGCTGCATGCTGCGTCGCAATCCGCGCAGGGCTCGATCACGAGGCTGTACTCCGGCTCCTTGCCAACGACGAAGCAAACCGATGAGTCTCGGTTTTCCTGGCTGCAACAGCAGGACTGGCCATTGGACTCGCCCTGGATCGTCGGGCGAAACCGCAGGACCTTTGGAAGACGATTCGAGCCGCGCAAGTTCAGCGGCGGTCGGCGCTGGACTTTGATCGTGCCCTGGATCGGATGCGGTGCCTGGCGGGCCTGGAAGCGGATGGTGGGCGTACCGGACTGCCGCACCTGGTCTTCTCGGCAGCAGGCGGATCGACAGCAGCAGCAACAGCAGCAGCAATCACCGTCCTCGGCCCGGTCGCCCTGGCCCGCGTTCTCCACCCAACGTGCGGTGCGAACCGGGAGATTCTGACCGTTCCTCACGGCCCGCCAGACCCGGACCTCAGAGTCGTCGTCGCCGTCGTCATCATCACCGTCGTCATCGTCATCATCACCGTCGTCGTCATCATCACCGTCATCGCCAGATCCAGCGCGGCCGGCTTGGAACCAGATCTCGGCCTCGCCTTCCTCGGACTCGGATTCCTCGCAAGTGCAGGTCTGCGAGTCGTCGCGGAGATGGAGCTCCAAAGCCTCCCCCAAGTCAAGGTCGAGGAAACCGTCCGAGTCGCTGTAGAGCTCGGTGATGGAACCACCCAGAGTGGCCTTCCTGTCGTCGCCAAGCACGATGACCGCACCAGGACGGGCACGAATCAGTTCGTTGCCGTGCAGGACGATGACCTTGTCGCTGCCGTCTCCTTCATCCAATCCTGCAAACGTCGTGGCGGAGGTGCTGTCGCACCCGGCCGTGCCCTCGCACGGCGGGGAGCTGGCCTCGGCGGCTGCACAGACGCCCGGAACGGTCGAATCACCGGCTCCGGTCGCGATCCCGGCGAACGAGACCGCGGGACCCTCGGCGCCGGACAGCCTGTCCTGCGCTCCATGGAAAGCACTCGCGGAGCTTCGGTCGCGCATCTCGCGCAGCATCTGGCCCTGGCGTTCGAGCATCCGGCGCAGCTCCTTAATCTCCTCGCGCATGCTGCCGAGCTCGTTCATCACCCTTTCCATCGCCCCTTCCGCGGGCGCGCGCTCGCGTTGCGCCCGGTCCGGGTCGCGGGCCCGGCGCTCTGAAGTCTGTGCTCGTTCTCGCACCATTTCCTCGGCCCGGCGCGCCTGTTCCTCGGCCCGGCGACCCTGCGCCTCGGCCTCCTTCGCCTGCCGTTCCATCTCCAGCGCGAGCTGCTCGTTCTCGCGGCCGAGGCGCATCGCCTGGAGCTCGAGCTCGTTCTCGTCTCCCGCAAACTCGGAACGAGCGGCCAGAGTGACTCTGGCCCTCCGTTGCTTGCCGTCGCGCAGATAGGTCAACCGCACCCGGTCGCCGGCCTGGTGGGACTGAATGATCTCCGCCAGCTCCTCGGAGTTGTTGACCTCCTGGTCGTCGACTGCGGCGACGACGTCTCCGGACTGGAGACCGGCCTCTCCCGCCGGAGAGCCGTCGACGATTCCGGAGAGCAGGGCGCCCTCCTCTGACTCTCCCAGCTCCACTCCGAGGAAGCCAGCGTTGCCGGAGGCCGGTTCCGCCTCTTCTCGTTCCTCGGCTTCCTCCTCTTCGGCTGCTTCTGCTTCCCCCGCCTCCTCTACCTCCTCTGCCTCTTCTGCTTCCACCTCGAACACAACCCGAGGAGCCAGGGTGACCCTGGCATGGTCCTTCTTCCCGTCGCGCAGATAGAGGATCTTCACGGTGTCGCCTGCCTCATGGGAGCGGATCGCCTCGACCAGCTCCTGGGCGTTGGACACTTCGTGATCGTCGATCGACAAGATGATGTCCCCGGCCTTCAGTCCGACTCCCTTCGCCGGCGACTCGTCGACGATGCCGACGAGGGCAACGCCGCCTTCGGCTTCGCCGCCGATCTCGACTCCGAGATAGCCAGGCTGTTCCTGGCCCTCCTCGGCGAGGAGGAACGCGCCTGATTCCGCGGGCGCAAGCTCTGCCGTTTCATCCTCCGACGGAGCGGGACCCAGAGTGACCAAAGCGTCATGAGTTTCATCACCGCGCCGGTACTCAAGTGTCACTTGATCGCCGGCGGTGTAATGGACCATGACCTCCTGGAGATCGGTCATGTTGCGAATCGGATTGTCGCCGATCCGGACGAGGACGTCGCCCGCCTGCATGCCGACGCCGGCCGCGGCCGAGTCCGGAAGGACATCGAAGATCGCGACTCCCTTTCCCTCCGTCGAGCCGCCTTCGTCCAGCAACACCCCGAGAAAACCGCGACCCTCAGAGGAGTCGCTCGACCACGTCACACGGTTCAAGGTCCCTTCCGACTGAGGGACCGGGACCGGCATCGTCGTGACCAGGGTCATGAGCACAGCACTGCCGAGAAGCATGTGGACACCACCTCCGAGTAAAAAGGAACTCGCGCGAGGGATCGCCTCGAACGCGACGTGCAAACGAGCGGGACCGGTTTTCTGCCCCGCGTTCCCAACGAAGCGCGACGGTAAACGCTCCCGTCGTTCCTGGACGGCACCTCGCGGTTCTCAGGATCGGGGTCGGCCTCCTTCTACCTCACCATCATGAGAATCGTTCCAGGGGACCGACAGACTCCCCTGCAAAATAGGCCCAGGCGGACCCGACAGTCGGAGGACTCATGGTAATGGCGCTAGCGGTCGACGGCGGCGAGGGCACGTTTCCCGATCTCAGGGAGGTTCTTTCCGACCTCGAAGCCCTCGAGCTGTCGAACTGGCTTCCCGGGAAGACCCTGAACGCCCCCGACCCGGAAGCGGCACGGCAGATCCTGGTCGGAATCCGCTGCCCGGCCGTCGTCAGTCCTTTCTGCCGGTCGGGCACGCTTCGGGAGGATGCTCGATCGGCCAGGTTCACGGCGGCCGAAGCCGAGCTGCGAGCCCTGGCCGGAGCGGTGGCCGCGCAGAGTCTTCAGGGCGCAGCCGCGCTGCGGGCTCCTTGGCTGATCCTCGAGATCGGCGGCCTGATGCCGGAAACAGGAGTCGTCTGGAAGTCGCTCGAAGAGCGCGCCGTGCAGTGCTTCCAGGCGGGTGACCAGAAGGGTCTTGAAGATCACGCGCGGCAATTTCGCGCCGCCGCGGCTCGACAGAACAATTCGTTGCTCGACCGAGTCTGCCGGAGCCTGTTCGATCTGCTGCGCACGGACAATGCGAACGGAGTCGCGATACTCACACCCGGCGCACCGCAGGACTGGCCTCCACTCAAGTCGATCGAAGCGATTCTCTCCGACCTCAAGAGCTTGAAGCTTGCCTACTGGCATGACACCGGAAGGGCGGTACGCCTGGAACGATTGGGCGGTCCATCACAAGGCGAATGGCTCGAGCGAATGGGTCGACATTGCGCGGGCACGGACCTGACCGACTGCATCGGAGTGGACGCGGGTCTGCCTGCGGGATCCGGAGAAGTGGACTTCCGCCTGGTCAAAGAGGCACTGGGATCGAGCGCGGTCCGGGTGGTGAGAGCTTCACCCACCGGCGGCAGAAGCTCGTGCATTGCCGCAGTCCGCTTCCTGCGCGGGATCGGGCTCTGCTGAAGGTGCGGTCGGTTTGACTTGGCCCTCGAGAGGGCCTATCTTCCCGCACCGTTGAAGAGCGGGTGTAGCTCAGTGGTAGAGCACAACGTTGCCAACGTTGGGGTCGTGAGTTCAAGCCTCATCACCCGCTCCAGTCTTCGAGCCGATCATCACGTCTGCTGAACAGTCTCTCGCCGGGCGAGGATCCCGCCGCCCCATGAAGGCGATCGAGCCGCACCCGCAGGCGCACCGGCCGGTGGGTTAGTGTATGTCCGTCCGCGAGCAAGGTCCGGCGCGTTTCATCGGAGATTCAACATGCTGCTGTCCTGGAGCGCAGTACTCCTGACCGCCATCGCCTCGGAGGAATCAAGGACGCAGGAGGAGGCGGCAAAAGTCCGGATCCTCGTCGGCCTGGATCTGTCGGATCTGGGCGAGGAAGATCCGGCCGCACCCGAGCCCTTCCGCCCTTCCTCGCGCAACTTCCTGGGGGACCTGCGCCGGATCCGCGAGCTGTCCAAGGACCCAGAGGTCGCGGGCTTGAGGCTGGTCCTGGGCGAGGGCCTCGACTTCGCCCGCACCCTCGATCTCCTGAGCGCGCTCCATTCGTTCCGGTCGGTGGGAAAGAGAGTGTTCTGCTTTGCCGAGTCACTCGACGCGCCTTCCTGCATGGTGGCGTCGGCCGCCGACTTCCTGGCGGTCCCGCCCTCCGGCCAGATCCTCCTCGAAGGACCCTCGATCGAGGCGATCTACCTGAAGGAGCTGCTCGCCAAGGTGGGCGTCGAGTTCGAGGTGCTGCACGTCGGCGAGTACAAGACCGCCTTCGAGGAATTCTCCCGTGACCGGATGAGCGCGGAGCAGCGCGAGTCGCTCACTGCGATCCTTCAGGAGTTCTATGCCCAGCTCCTGGACACGATTGGTTCCCAGCGAGGCCTCTCCAGGGAGACGGTGGAGTCGTTGTTCGAGAAGGTCTTCATCACGCCGCAGGAGGCGCTGCAGGCGAGGCTGATCGACGCCGTGCTGTACGAGGACGAGTTCAATCAGCGGCTCGAGGAGCAGGTGCAGGGCGAAGTGGAGATCGATTTCGACTACGGCGATCCGCAAGCGCCCGACTTGATGTCGATGTTCAGCAATCCGTTCGCGATGATCGCCGAGCTTCAGAAGTTGATCGAGCCATCCGAGGACGACCTGCCCGAGGGACCCAAGGTCGCGATCGTCTATGCCACCGGTCCGATCGAGAGCGGCGAGAGCGCTCGCGGGTTCGGCGGCTCGCTGTCGATGGGCAGCGAGACCATCGCCCTTGCGCTGGACCAGACGTACGAGGACGACGAGGTCAAGGCGGTGGTGTTGCGGGTCAACAGCCCGGGCGGCAGCGCCCTGGCGAGCGACATGATCTGGCGCGCGGTGCAGAGAGTGCGCACGCGAAAACCCGTCATCGCCTCGATGGGAGACGTCGCCGCATCCGGAGGATACTGGATCTTGATGGGCTGCGATCGGATCCTGGCTCAGCCGAGCACGATCACCGGGTCTCTGGGAGTCGTCGGTGCCGTTCCCAACCTTTCCCAGGTCCTCGCCAAGCTCGGCGTGCACGTCGAGATCGTCGGCGCCGGCCCGCGGACGGAGGATCTGGCGATCCTCGGCAAGGGGCTCTCGCCGTTCCTGCGCGAAAACCTCACTCGCCTGATGCAGGACGTCTACGACGAGTTCATCCGGAAGGCTGCGGCCGGTCGCAAGATGGATCCCGGAGTCGTCGAGCCGATCGCGCGCGGCCGGGTTTGGACCGGGCGCGATGCCGAGCGACTGGGTCTGGTCGACGGGCTCGGCGGTATGGAAGAAGCGATCGCTCTCGCCTGCGCGATGGGTGGGGGGCTGTCGGCGCGCCTGACTCCGCTCGTGGAGCTGCCCAAGGCTCCGGGTCTGCTCGAGGCCCTGGAGGAGACGATGGGGCGGATCTCGATGCAGGGACTCACCCTGCAGTCGCTGCGCGAGCTCGGATGGTCTCAGGCCAGCGCGGCGCTTGCCGCAATCCTGAGGCACCCGCACGAGCGAGTGCATTGCACGCTGCCGTTCCTGATGAAGCTGCGCTGACCTGCGCCGGGCGCGGTGATCGGATCGCGGACGACGATGTCGAGCCCCCTCAGATGCGACGCTGCGAGCGGGGGGCGATGGGTGCTTGCGTTCCTCGTCCTCGGGTACGTGATCCTTGCGGTGTCGAGCTCGTGGTGGAATTCCCCGACCTACGACGAGCCGTATCACCTGGGCGCCGGAGTGAGCCACCTAAAGCACGGGGACTACCGTCATGCGGCCGATCATCCGCCGCTCGGACAGAGCCTCGCGGCTCTCTGTGCTCTGCCGTTCATTCCTGAAGAGCGGCTGCGCCCGGAGGCGCTGGCGCCGCCCGTCGGCGTCGATGCCTACGCGTACGGCAGGCACATCCTGTTCGGCGAGCAAAAGGACTGGACGGACTCGAACCGGGATGTCTCGTGGCGCATCCTGCACGCGGCGCGCGTTCCCAACATCCTTCTCGGCGCAGCGGCGATCGTGCTTCTGTTCTCGATCGGCCGCAGACTCGTGTCTTCGAATGGTGCGCTGCTCTCGGCGGCGCTGCTCGCCTTCTCCCCCGACTGGATCGCGCATGGCGCCACCGTATCGACCGACATGCCGGCGGCGGCGGGGTTTCTCGCGGTGCTGTGGTGCGCTCCGAAGACGTTCACGGAGCGAAAAAGGGTGTGGCGCTGGGTCTGTGGCATGGGCACAGGGATCTGTCTCTCGGCGCTGTTCCTCTGCAAGTTCTCGGCGCTTCTTGTCGTGCCAGCGATTCTCACGGTGGTGGTTCTGCACGTGCTGTCCGGCGAGGGCGGCCTCCGGGGACGGCGCTCGCTGCAAGCGGCGGGCTGGTGCTGCTCGTGGTGCTTGATCAGCTTTCTCCTCATCTGGGGCGCATACGGATTCCGCTACCGGGCCGCGGTGCACCCGGTCGAGACTCCGTTCCTGCTCGCGCGCCAGTACGGCTCGACCGACCTCGCCTTCGAGAGAATGCTCGCGCCGGAGGGCGAGAGGCCGACGCTGCTGCGGACTCCGGTTCTTCTCGCGAAACGGCACCACCTTCTGCCCGAGGCATTCCTGTTCGGTCTTGCGGAGACCTCGTACAACACGCGCAGGCGCAGCGCCTATCTGTGCGGCGAGTACTACGAGCGCGGGAAGGCCGCCTTTTTTCCGGTCGCCTTCGCGGTCAAGACTCCGCACGCGACCCAGATCCTGCTCCTTCTCGGCCTTCTTGCGCTGATCGCGCGCCGGCTCCGCCGAGCCGCAGAAGCGGGATCCGCGGACCAAGAGGCGCGCCTGATCGCGATCGGTGGTTCGACCTTCGTCGCCGTCTATCTGCTGACCTCGATCCAGGCGTCGATCAACATCGGCCACCGCCATCTGCTGCCGGTGCTGCCGTGGCTGTGGGTGGTCGCCGGCGCGGCCGCGGATCTCGCCGCGCCGGCGATGCGCGTGTTGCGTGCGGTCCTGGTCTGCGCGTTGATCGTGAGCGACGCGCGCTGCTTCCCGCACTTCCTGTCCTACTTCAACGAGCTTGCGGGCGGATACCAGCGCGGCGGCCGGTTCCTCGCCGACAGCAGTCTTGACTGGGGACAGGACCTGGAGCGGCTGTCGACGCTGATGAAGGAACGGAGCTTTGGCTGCGTGCACCTGTCGCGGTTCGGCACGTCACCGCCGGAGTGCTTCGGTGTCGATTACCTCTCTCTGCCGTCGATGCAGCCGCTGGTCGATCGCGAGCAAACCGAGCCGTGGACCGCGGGCATCTACGCGATCAGCGAGACCCAGTTCCGGTCGGTGTACCTTCCTGCCGGACAGGAACGGAACTGGAGCCCGGATTCGTGGAAGCTCTGGCTCGGCCTTCATGCACGGTCACGTGAGGGGACGCTCTCCGTCGCCGAGTCGGGGCTGTACTCGATGCTCAGCTTCGGCCGACTGCTGATCGAGCTGCGCACCAGCTCCCGCGAGCCCGACGTTCGCGCCGGTGCCTCGATCCTGGTGTTCGAGATCGACTCGAAAGAGATCGTCGAGCTCCGCCAGCGTACCTTGCACAAAGGAAGAGTTTCGAAGAACGACCGATAGCTGGCGACGATTCGAGCAGGACCACGCCGCGAATCGCCTGGCCCGGGCTGAATTCCTCGGTGCGGAATCTTCTCTTGGCTTCATCCGAGCAGTACGATCACCACCCAGTGGTCTGATGCAGAGATACGGCATCGTTTGCGCCGGATCTTCGAACCGCGGGCGTCGTTGCGCCTTCTCAGCAGGTTTCTCTTCAACCTGCATCACGGTCCGAATCCCTCGGCGGAAAAGGCACCTTATCTCTGCATCCGACCACTGGTACTGGCTTCATCCAGCGGGACCGAGCCGATCCGGGAGGCGTCAGTCATGGCCGCGAGATTCTCGTGCTTCATCGGCACAGTGTTCGTCGTCCTCGTGCTGTTCACCGGGTCCTTGCCGACCGTGGTTGCGCAGGAAGAGATCGCGCGCTTCGGCGGCGACATCAACAACGGTTTCGGAACATCCCTCGGCGCGGCTGGCGACGTCGACGGTGACGGCTGGGACGACGTGATCATCGGTGCGCCGGAGCATGTCGAATTCACCAAGCAGATCGGCATGGTCCAGGTGTTCTCCGGCCGGACCGGTGTCGAGCTGTTCACCTTCGTCGGCGAGCAGGAATTCGGCTGGTTCGCGCAGTCCGTGGATGGATCCGGCGACGTCAACGGGGACGGCTTCAGCGACCTCATTGTCGGTGAACCTTGCTCGGACCGAAACGGAGACTGTTCGGGCACCGCCTGGATCTACTCCGGGATGGATGGATCCGTGCTGCTCCAGGTGGATGGCGACGAGCCCTGGGACGGTCTCGGGCACCGAGTCCGCGGAGTCGGTGACATCGATCTTGACGGCAAGGCGGACTTCGCAGTCTCATCGGTCTTCGCCGACCTGGATGGGACGGGCCGTTCGGAAGGCAGGGTCCGTGTGTACTCGGGGCAGGATGCTTCGGTCATCCATGAATTCTGGGGAAGCAGCCTCGACTACGGCATGTCCGGATTCGGCTGGGACCTCGCCGGAAACGCCGACGTCAACGCCGATGGATTCCCTGATCTCATCGTGGGTGCGATCTTCGATGATGCCGACGGCACTTCGGGGATGGATCCCTCGGTCACCGGCAGCGTGATCGTGTACTCAGGCAAAGACGGCGGTGTTCTGCACCAGCTCTACGGTGATCACTTCGATTCACTCGGTGCCGCAGTGGACGGTCTTGCCGACCTGAACGGAGACGGCATGGACGAGTTCGTCGCCTCCGCGCTGGAGTCCTCGAGCGAGCTGGGGTACGTCCGCGTCCACTCGGGAAGCAATGGCGCAATCCTGTTCGAGCACCAAGGTCTTGGAGTGGCCACCGACGACTTTTTCGGCGCGAGCTTGAGTCGTGCGGGTGACGTCAACCTGGACGGATTCGAGGACGTGCTGGTGGGAAGCAACCCGAGGAACTACCACGAGGAGGGATGCCGGATCTACGTGGACGGCTATGCCCGGCTGTTCTCAGGGGCGACCGGTGCCGAGCTGTATCGGTTTCAGTCAGACTTTGACGGCGACCAGTTCGGCTCGCACGTCGGCCGCGCCGGCGACTTCAACCGTGACGGCCTGCCCGACGTCCTGATCGGCGCTCCTGCAGACCGGATTCCCTCCACCGCGATCCTGTACTCCGGCAACGACCTGTTCCTGCGTCTCTTGCCGCGGATCGTCCAGCAAGGAGATCTGATCGATCTCACGACCCTGGAGGGCAGGCCGTTCTTCCCAACCGCGATGTTCCTCGTGGACGTCAACGGAATGCCCGTCTGGTCGATGGTCGGCGGGATCGGTTTTTTTGACTCGACGCTCCGCCGCTCCATCATCGCGGTGGTTCCGCCGGGACTCTCCTCGCTGACGCTGCGCTTCCAGTCGTTCGCGATCGACGGCTCCGGGCGGCTGATCGACAGCGCTCGGGAAGTCGTTCGATTCGAGTAGCAGGTGCGGGCGAGGCGGCGGGCGAGAGTGAGGCCGATGCCGATGCCGGGGATCGACTCGTGGTTTTTTCCGGCGCGTTCGAAATTCTCCGCGAGGTGAGTGGGCGATCAGCCATTCGCACTGTGGTTGCGTTCAGCGGCCGATGACTTCGTCCCGGATCTGAATCACTTCCGCCGCCTCTTTGCGCAGGCGCGGGAAGTCGTAGGTTGTCGGCGGCGTCCGTTCCGCCTGTCTCCGAGGTCCTGGCCGCGCGATTTTCGCAGCGCCTCGAGGCTCTTCGCAAATTCACCGATGCGATACAAATCGCCTTCTTCAATCCCTGGTCCCGGCAACGGCAATCTTCCTCTCCTCCAGGCACTGCTTCGGCGTCACGCCTCGCTGGAGCTCAAGAATCTCTGGCAGTTCACGGCGCTCCAGTCCGCGGCTTGGTCGGGAAAGCAAGCCACCGCGAAGGCCCTGATAGAGGCCGGCGCCGACATCAACACCTGCGACGCGAATCAGCAGAGTGTCCTGTACGTAGCAGCGTTGAAGGGGCAGATCGACGTCGCAAGACTGCTGCTCGATCATCACGCCGACATTGAAACGCATACGGACGCACCCCGTTGATGTATGCAGCGCAGTACGGCCACGAATCGTTGGTCAGGGATCTGTTGCGGGCCGGTTCCAATCCAGCGGTCGTTGAAAAGGACGGCGGCACGGCGCTGAAGGCCGCACAGTTGAATGGTCATCGCGGAGTCGCGCAGATTCTCGAAGAGGCCATGGGCGGACTTCCGCGCTGAAGCAGCACTGGCCCGAACTGTGCCGGACGCCCGCGTTGAGTCTAATGACGCCTTGGTGCGGCGCGGGTCGTACACCGGGACTCATTCCACCGGGAGCGTGAGCTGGAACTGCGCGCCGTCGGTGATGGCGGCGTCGAGGGTGAGGTCGCCGCCCAAGGTGCGGGCGAGGCCGCGGGCGAGAGTGAGGCCGATGCCGATGCCGGGGATCGACTCGTGGTTTTTTCCGGCGCGTTCGAACGGCCGGAAGATCTGCCGGGTGAGATGACCCGGCACCCCGGGCCCGTGATCGCGCACGCTCACCTCGAGTCGATTGTTCCTGCAGCGATGCTGGATCTCGATCTCGGGGCGCTCGAGAGAGCGGCCGTATTTGCAGGCGTTGTCGACCAGGTTGAACAGGATCTGCCCGACGACCTCGACGTCGACGCGTACCAGCCGGTCGCGCGCGTCCGAGAGCGTGGTCACCAGCTTCATCGATGCCGCCTCCGCCCTTCTCTGCAGACTGGGCAGCAGCCGCTCCCACAGCGCCGCGAGGCTCAGCACCTCGTGGTGCGGGCTCGCCTGCCCCTTCTCGAGCCGGCTGTAGGAAAGGACGTTTTCCACCAGCGTCGCGAGTCTCCCTGACTCCTCCTTGAGGGTGCCGAGGTAATGGCGCCGCGCAGCCTCGTCCGTGACCATGCCGTCGGCGAGCATCTCCGAGTACATCCGGAACGTGGTGAGCGGCGTGCGCAGCTCGTGAGTGACTGCAGAGGCGAAGTTGTGACGCTTCTCGCCGAAGGCGATCGTCGCTCGCAGCGTGACGCCGACGACGGCGACGGCGACCAGGACCGCGGCCCAGTTGAGCAGCAGCGTGCCGCGGATCGGCGTCAGGAACCGGGCATCCATGGCGGCCGCCGTCCCGGCGACGAGCTTCACCGGCAAGGTGGCGAGCTTGAGAGAGTCACCCGACTCATCGCCGCGCTCGATCGGCTCGAGCCTTGCCCCGGGAAGAAGGTCCTCGATCTCCTCGAGGAGAAGCTCGCGGAGCCTCGGCCAGCGCAGGCAGATTCCCTGGAGTACCTGGTGCTCGCCGGCCTGCACCTGCCGGACGAGAAACAGCTCGGCGCGATCCGGCTCCGACGCATGCTCGAGCCACAGCGGCACCAGCGTCCCGACCGTCAGCGCCTCGGGAAGCAGCGAGGCGTTCCAGAAGTTCACCTGGGATTGGGCATTGATCTGAGCGCTCTTCTTGACGTCGAACGAGCTCTTGCTGCGCTTCTGGTACTCGTTCTTGGCGAGGTCCTCGAGCGACTTCCCGAACACGTAGGAAGAGATCGGCTCGACCACCTCTTTCGAGGTGAGAGTCTCCTGGGACTCCTGCTCGCCCGCGCGCCGCCACAGCTCCTCGAACTGAAGGAACGGAGCGATCGCCGCCAGCTCCGCGCCGCCCTGCTCGACCTTGGAGGCATCGACGCAGCCCTCGATCGCGCCGTCGCGCATGTGGTCCTTTGGGACGCGCGGCGAGGTGAGATTGCCAAGGTTGTCGAGCTGGAAGTGCAGGCGCACGAACTCCGACTGAAGGGTGAGGAGCGGCGAGGGCATCATCACGTCGCCGACTTCGAGGTCGTTGAAGAAGTTCGAGTACGACCGCCGCTGTGGATAGAACGGCAGGTACTCGAAGTACGGCCGCGCCGCCTCCTCGAGGATGAACGGGTTCATCCAGAAGTCGAGCCGGTACAGAGCGTAGCCGGCGGCGGTCTGCACGTCGGCGCGCGCCCGCGCCTCCTTCTCCTTGCGCTCCAGGTCGAGGACCGTTGCCGACATCCACGAAAGGGCAAGGACCACGAGCAGGACGCACCCGCCGTACAGGGACCACCAGACTTTCGGCGAGCGGATCATGGCGAGCTCGTCTTTCGCGGACGCAAGAGGACGTATCCCTTGGAGCGGATCGTGCGGATCAGTCTGGGCTCGTGGGCGTCGTCACCCAGCTTCTCGCGCAGGCGCGCGACGTGCATGTCGATCGTGCGGGTCTCGAGGCCGCGCGGGTCGAGGCCCCACACGCGCTCCAGGATCTCGCGGCGCGAAACGACCCGACCCTCGTTGGCGGCGAGGTAGCGCAGGATCTTCGCCTCGCGTTCGGACAGGGTGTGCTCGCTGCCGTCCACGCGGCGCACGCGATTCTGACCGAGCAGGACCGCACAGCCGTCGAGCTCGAGGGTTTCCTCCGGGGTCGGGGCTGGCGCCTTGGACATGCGCCGCAGCACCGCCTCGACGCGTGCGAGCAGCTCCTTAGCGCTGAACGGCTTCACCACGTAATCGTCGGCGCCGCCCGACAGCCCCCGGACGCGATCGTCCTCCGAGCCGCGCGCGGTCACCATGATCACCGGCAGGCCGGGTTTCTTCCGGCGCACCTGCTCGAGCAACGAAAAGCCGCTCATGCCCGGGAGGAGCACGTCGAGCAGCACGAGGTCAAGCTCGGTTCCCAGCAGCAGCTGCAAAGCCGCGGCTCCGTCGGCAGCTTCGACCACGCGGTAGCGCGCGAAGCGCAGAGCGTCGACCAGTCCCCGGCGGATCGCGGGGTCGTCTTCCACGACGAGGAGGGTGGGTTCGTTCATGGTTCCTGGATGCCGATCGACGGCGCTGCCCGATCGCCCGGCTTCACGCTCGCGCCATGATTCCAGTCGATCGCGGGCAAGTACAGACATGAGCCGATCGAGCCGGGCTCCGGATCGTGCCCGCTCAGCCCCCGGAAGCGTCCTTGGAGAGGGGAGGTGCGACCGCGGGTTCGGGGAACGAGAACCCGCGCTTGCGCGCCTGCTCGCGCAGGGCCTCCAGCACGACCCCGTCGAACGAACGATCATCCTCCTTGGCGATCTTCTTCATCTCCTCGGCGATGAACTTCCGGCGCTCGCCGTCGATCTTCTGGATCTCCTTGCGGATCGGGTCGCGGCGCGCCCGCATCTCTGCGACGCGTGCCTTCTTCTGCTCGAGAGTCATCTCGCGCATCCCTTCGGGAAGGTCCTCCTTCTTGACGTCCTCGAGCTTGAAGCTCTCCTCCGCGCAGGAGTCGACCAGGTCGTTCTGGCAGACGTACAGCTGGCCGCCCTTGGTGCAGGCTCGCCCGGCGGCCCCGGCGGAGCTCTGTCCCGCGGCGTTCAGGTCCTGGGCGATTTGATTCTTCGCCATCTCCGCGCCCTTTGGACCGAACCACAGGTACGTCTCGTTGATCGAGGTGGAGAGCTCGGAGAGCTTCTTGTCGAAGGGGGTTTCGATGGCGACGGTTCCGTGGTTTTGGTCGATGCACGCGAACTGACCGTCGGCACGCAGCGAGACCTCCTTCCACGCAGGCGCCTCACCATCCTCTGGACCTCCGCAGTAGATGGAATTCACCACGATGTCCTGCTCGATGGCACGTTTGACGACCTCGCGGAAGTCGACCTCCTGGTCCTGCTCGGCCGACTCGTTGCCGGCGACGAAGATGAGGCGCAGGGCATCCCGGTCCTTGCACCAGTCGAGGTTCTCGAGGGCGTTCTTCAGCACCCGGCCGACCAGCTCGGTGCCGCCATTGGTGGTCAGCGCGAACAGCTGCTGGGAGATGGTGTCGAGGTCGTCGGTGAGCTCGGAATCGATCTTCACCCATCCGGCGGTGGCATCGTGGCCGTCGTTGCCGAAGGTGAGCAGAGCGACCCGGAGCCGGGGCGTCGGTTGTGCGCGCGCGAGCTCGTTGACGATCGACCAAAGCTTGAGGCGCGCGGCGTCGATCAGGCCCTGCATGCTGCCGCTGGTGTCGAGGCAGATCGCGACGTCGACCGGGCGGCGTGCCTCGGAGGCGGGGCGATCCTGCGCGGCGGAGAAGGACGGCCGGGCCAGGGCAAGCAGCGCCAGGCAGCCAAGAGAGAGGGTCGGGGTTTTCATGATCGTTCTCCTTGTGTGGAGGTTTTTTCAGTCTTCGTGGTTCGCGGGGTAAGGGTCATCGTTCGTGGTCGAGGTGTTGTCGCTTTTGTGTTTCTTTTGAGAGATCCGCTACGCCGTCGCTTTGACCGGCGAAGGCGCTCGCGGTTCCCATCCCTGGTTCAGTGGCCGGCGCTGCCCGGCGCGGACGTCTCCACGGGCTGGCGGATGCGGACGGTCTGTCCGTCGACGCGCATCACGATGTCACCGTTCAAGGCAGCCATGCCCGCACGGCCTTCGCCTGCCAGCTTGTCGATCAGAGAGACGTGCTCCGGGCTGCCGAACTCGACCTCCCGGTCGACCTTCCAGCCTTGCTGGCCGGCGACGATCTGAGAGTCGATCCACTCCGTACCGCGCCGGAAGAACGCCCGGTCGCAGATCTGCTGGACGTTGCTGATCTCGACGCGCTCGAGCTTGCCGTCGATGTAGCAGTTCTGGTAGTTGAGCTTGCTCGCCTTCTTCTGCTCGTTGAAGTTGAGACCCTGGTTGATCGCGCCCATTCCGTGGCGGGTGCGGAAGGCCTTGGCGTCGAGCTCGTTGCCGCAGGCGGCGAGGAGACCGTTCCATTGCGACAGGTCCGTGCCCTCGGTCGCCAGGAACGCGGTGTACTCGCTCAAGATCCCGAACTCGGTCGACAGGCGCAGAATCTCGTCGGTCAGCTCGCGCATCCTGGGGTCGGAGAGCACCGCGTTGACGGCGGATGCGCCGCGAGCGGGGTCGGCGCCCTGGAGGCGGATCTGGTCGGCGAGGTAGGCGATGCGCCGCGCCGCCCACAGGCGCGGCACGAAGGCGTTGCGCGTGGTCGCGCTCCTCAAGCCGAACTCGAACTGAAACGTGCGCCTCTTGCCGGCGACGACTCCCTTGAGCAGAAAGAGAAGGGGGTCCTCTCCGAGGTACTGGCCCAGAACGATGAACGAATCGCCCTGGAAGAAGTCGGGAAGGTCGCTCGGCATGACTTCGCGCACGCGGCGGGTGTCGACGTCCCCCTCCCTGTCGACCACGCTGAGCGTCGCGTCGGTCAGGACCGGTCCGTAAAGCTTGCGGAACACGCCCGCCACCTTGACCTCGATGTCCTCGTCGGGAAGGACGTAGGTCGAGGTGGCCTTCGACAGCTCGGCAACGCGGTCGAGCAGCGGCACGTTGACGTCGTTGCCGACGCCGAAGGTGAACACCCGGCGCCGATGGGAGTTGCCCTTCTCGACCAGCTCGCGGATGTGCGACTCCGAGGTCTGGCCGATGGTCGGAAGGCCGTCGGTCAGGAACAACGCCATCGGCAGGAATCCCTCGCGCGGCTCCTGGCGCAATGCTTCGAGCAGCGCGTCGTGGATGTTGGTGCCGCCGCCAGGGCGCATCAAGTCGAGGTAGGCCCGGGCCAGAGGCGCGGTCTCGTTCGATTTGACCACGGGAGAGCGGGCGAACATCGACACGTCGCTCCCGTAGTCGACGATGTTGAACGATTCGCCGTCGTCGAGCCCTTCGATGATCTGGAGCGCCGCTGCCTTGGCCTGGTCGAGCTTGGTTCCCGCCATGCTGCCGGAGCGGTCGAGGACCAGTACGACGTCGCGGCGAATCGACCCGTGCTGCACGTCGGTGAGGTCCGTCGGCAGGCCGCACATCAGCAGGAAGTAGCCGCCGCCGACCCGGGGGTCGGGATAGGCGAACAGCGAGGCCGAGCGGCCGTCGCGCTCGACGAGATAGGACAGCCAGAACGCGCCCGGGTCCTTCGCGCCGCGGTCGGCGATACGCAAAGACTGGAAGCGGCTGGTCTTCTCGACCGTGACCAGGTCGTGGCTGGGGGAGAACACCGCGGAGATCGGGTCCTTGGCGAACAGTTGCACCGCGATCTTCCAGGGGGCGGCCTGCTCCAGGCTCTCGCTGCGCGGCAGGACGTAGTCGATGCGCTCGCCGTCGGCCTCGAGGAGGTTCTCGTAGGTGAGGCGCACTCGCTGGCGGCCCGATGCCGGGATCGGGAACAGGCTGGTGCGCACCCACTGGAAGCCCGCGAACTCGAGCAGCGCCGGGTCGCGGATCTTCTGCACGATCGACTGGTAGGTGCGGCGCGCCTCGTCTGCCGGAAGCACTTCAGCTCTGGGCTCGGCAGCCGTTCCTTCGAACAGGAACGAATGCACGACGGCGCCGTCGGGCACCGGCAGGAGAAGGATGGCCTCGGCGGGTTGAGCGCCGGGATTGTGCAGCGCGATCTCGAGGGTCGTCGAGGCAGTCTGCTCGAGGATCTTGACCAGAGCCTTCACCTCGCTGATCTCGACTGCGGGAGCGCCCCGGTCAAACACGAAGCTTCGGGCCTGGGGCACGATCACGTGCCGCGGCAGCGCACTCGTTGAGAACGGTGCGTGGATTTCCTGTGCCGGGGCCTGCGCGCCGAGCAGCGCGAACACGCCGAGGAAACCAAGAAACCTCTGGCGCGACACCGGCGACCGTCGTCCAATGCTTGCTGCTGGTCGATCACTTCCGTTCGTGCCTGGCCGCTCTTTCGTCGACATTTTCAGTCTCCTGTAGGATGACAACCATGTCGACGGAATCTACGACCCGGAAGAGAGCTCCGCGGTAAAGGTCGTGTAACGGTCGAGGCCAGCGCGGGTGGAAGGGGAGGGACGACGAGCTTCTCGACGCGACGACCGACCACGTCGCGCTCGTCGATCACCGGTCTCGATCGAGGCGAGTCCCTTCGGGGATGGGCTCTCAGACGGGAGCGAGCTTTTTCAGGATCCGGCCGATTCGCCGGGCTCGATCGGTCATGGCGACGATGGTGCCGGCGCCGCCGACGACCTAATCGGTGGGCTGGCGCGAGGTGAGCCACGAGGTCTCGGCCGGGCGCGTGCGGTCAGACCGGATGGGTGACATGGCGCTCGCGCAGGCCGCGAAGCACAGGGAGGTCCGCGAGCGCGCCTTCGACGGAGGATGACCAGCGACGCGGCTGTGATCATCCTCCGAGGGTGATCATCTCGATCTTGTGGAACTGGTCCTTGTGATAGCCGGCGGTTGAATGCAGGGCGGCGAGGCGTTCTTCGGAGAAGCGGTCGCCGCGTCCACTCCAGACCGCCGCGATGCGCTCAGCAAGCTGCAGGTCGGTCGCGCCGCTGCGCAGCAGCGACTTGAGATCGGTTCCGGCCGAGGCGAACAGACAGGTGACGAGCTTGCCATCGGCGGTCAGGCGCGCGCGCGTGCAACCTCCGCAGAACGGCTGGGTCACGGACGCGATCACTCCGACGTCGACTCCGCGGCGAGGCATTGCGCTCGAGCGGCTCCCGTCAGCGGAGGAACGATCCAAGCCCTCCGCTCCGTCGATGGGTTCCGGGTGGCTCGACCCGAACCTCGACAGCCGGAACAGCTCGGCCGGGTCGCTCGCGTGCTCGCGGTGCCCGACGGGCTCGAGCCCAAGCTCCTCGCTCAGGACCTTCAGGATCTCTGCCTTGGGGACGACCTTGGTCATCGACCAGTCGTTCGAGTTGCCGACGTCCATGTACTCGATCAGGCGCAATGACAGGCACTTCTCGCGGCAGAACCGGACCATCGGCAGGATCTCGTCCTCGTTGACTCCGCGCTCGACGACCATGTTGATCTTGATCGGGGAGAACCCTTCGCGGCGCGCGGCCTCGACCCCGGCGAGCACCCGCTCGAGCTCGTCGCGCTGGGCGATGCGAATGAACTTCTGACGGTCGAGAGTGTCCAGGCTGATGTTGATGCGTTTGAGGCCCGCCTGGCGCAAGGCGGCCGCCTGCTCCTCAAGGAGGACTCCATTGGTCGTCAGCGTGAGGTCATTCAGGCCCGAGATCCCGGCCAGCATCGCCACCAGACGGTGGAGGTCGCGGCGTACCAGCGGTTCCCCCCCCGTCAGCCGGACCTCGCGAACCCCGAGCTGCTCGAAAACCTGGACGAGACGTGAGATCTCCTCGAACGAGAGGATCGAGCTTTTCTCCAACCAGTCGTACTCGGGGAGAGGCATGCAGTACGTGCACCGCAGGTTGCAGCGGTCGGTGACCGACACGCGCAGCTCTTCCAGCGGTCGTCGAACAGTGTCGAGGATCATCGAGGGTCCATGGGAGACCAGGGTGCCCAAGAACGTTAGCGCAGGAACCGCCCGGGCGCAGCCTTGAACCATGTCCGTACCTCCGGGCGCTTCTCGCGCGCGCCGCGGGAGGGTGGTCTCGCCAATCTCGTATGGTTCGGTCGAACACTCTCCATGGGCACCATCGACCCGTCGGGTCGCTCGAGCGGGCTGGTGTCGCGCCGCCCTTCCCGGGGTACTGATGCACAGGTGCTGCCACCTGCCATTGCCCGAAGAGAGGAAGGCCGTTGAAATGCTCAGGATGGATCCGCGATTGACCCCTCCCATGAATGATTCTGTGGCGGCCGCAGCGCACTCGATCGACTGCGCGGCGCGAAGGCCCGGCGCGGTACAACGCGTCTGCAGGCAGCCCACGGCAGGAGGCTCCGTCGGGATGGGCGCCAGGAGCTGGTTGCGATCTCTGATCGTCGTGTGCCTTTCTGTCGGTGCGGCGCCTTCGAGCTCGTTGGCCACGGCCACGACGACTGCGACCAGCGAAGAGCACGTCCGGGTGTTCGACACCTGCTGGCGGCTTGTGCAGCGTTTCTTCTACGACCGCGACCTGAACGGGCTCGACTGGAAGGAGGTGCGCGAGCGCTATCGCCCGCGCGCCCTCGAGGCGGACGACGGCCAGGAGCTGCGCAGAATCCTCCAGGAAATGCTCGCCGAGCTCGACGCTTCGCACGCTTCGGTGATGGATCGCGAGGTGTACCGGGACCTGCAGGCCGAGCTCGACAACGAGCGCACCTGGACTCACGGGCTGCTGCTCGAGGAGACTCGGCCAGGAAAGCTGTTCGTGCGCTCCCTGTACGAAGGCGGGGCGGCGGAGGCGGCGGGGCTCACGCTGGGGGACGAGATCCTCCTCGTCAACGGCGAAGCTCCATTCCACAGCGAGCGGCTGCTCGAAGCGGGTTATGACCCGGCGCTGCCGGGGCCGGGTTTGTTCTTCCTCGAGGCCGGGAAGGAGACTGTGATCAGGCTGCGAGTTCGCAGCACTCCTTCGCGCGGCTCGGCGCGCGAGGTCGAGCTCGAGCCGCGCTGGATGAACGGAGTCGACGCCGCCAGGAACAGCGTGCGAATCGTGGACGTCGACGGCCGCCGCATCGGTCTGGTTCATCTCTGGTACTGCCAGCGCGGCGTCGACAAAGTCCTGCGCGAGGCCATCCAGGGAAAGCTCGAGGATTGTGATGCCCTGGTGGTCGATCTGCGCGGGCGCGGCGGCTATGTCAACGTCGTCGACTCGATCCTTGGATGCTTCGAGCGCGGCAGGAGTCTGACACGCCGGCTGCGCAACGTCAGACCGTGGAAGAAACCCGTCGTGTTCCTCATCGACGAACGCTCGCGCAGCGCCAAGGAGATCCTCGCCTATCACGTGCGCCGGCACGAGGTCGGGATCCTCGTGGGCCGCAAGACCGAGGGCGCGGTCCTGGGCGCCGGATTCTTCAAGCTGCCCGATGGCAGCATTCTCGAGCTGCCGATCACACGCGTGCCGGTCGGCGACGTCGACCTCGAAGGGCTGGGCGTCGAGCCGCACGTGGAAGTGGAGGTCGACCTGCCGTACGCACAGGGCGAGGACCCGATCCTGGTGCGCGGCATCGAGGTCGCACTCGAGCAGACCCGCCCGAGCCGCCGCATTCTGGGCCCGTTCTAGCCCGGATCTTTCATGAAGATCATTCGTGCTGGAGGCGGACTCTAGCGGTGCTTTCGCACCGCACCAAAAGGCGCTTTCATGCGGGAGGTGGGCACGCTTCCTGCGACGTCTGGGGTGGGTCCTGCGTTGACCGCGTGTGCGGCGGGGGCGATGCTTCGTAACGGCGGCCGCGAGGCTGGGATCATCCTCTCGAGAGACCGCCATCCGGTGATCCCGGCCCGAGGGCCGGCGAGGCAAGGGGGGAAGACATGGAGCTGATCCTGTCCGTGCGACGTTGGATCCTGTGGGCTCTGCGCCGCGGCCTGCGAACGCTGTTCTTCACGTTCGTGATCGCGCCTTCGCTGCGCGCCTCGCCGTACGCGCCAGCCCAGGACTCGTTCTCGACCGCGCACGCGCCATTCATTCACTTCGAGTCCGCGACCGTCGAGCCGATCGCGGTCTCGGCCGACGGTCGACTCCTGCTGGTTCTCAACACTCCCGACCATCGACTGGAGGTTTTCTCGATCCGGGAGCGGCAGGTGCCGGGGCCGCCGCGCTCGGCGTCTCCCGGGCGACGCGAGTTCTCGCTTTCATTCGAAGCGGCGGTGCTCTGCGGCCTCGAGCCGGTTTCGATCGCGCTCCATCCGGAGGACACCAACGTCGTGTTCGTGTCGAATCAGCTTTCCGACACGGTGTCCGTGGTCGCACTCGACCGATTACAGGTGGCGGCAACCTTGAATGCGGGCGATGAGCCGAGCGGCCTCGCCGTGACTTGCGGCCGCCTGTTCGTCGCATGCGCGCGCGCGCCCGAGCAACCGACTCTGCCCGGAAAGGCCGACCCCGGGCCGTACCAGAACCACGTCGTCACCGTGTTCGAGGCCGCGCCGCCTTATGGATTCCTGGGAGATGTCGTGCTGCCCGCGGTCAGGCCGCGCGACGTCGTCGCAGCCGGCGACAGGGTGTACGTCACTGCGCTGCACTCGGGAAACCACACGACGCTGCTCGACGAGAAGCTCACTCAGTCGCTGTCGATGACGCAGCTCACCAGGGATTCGTTCGACCCGGACTTTGCGGTCAACGGGGTCGTCGTGCGCCCCGACTTCAAGGACCCCGACTGGATCTGGGGCTGGATCCTGCCCAAGGCCGGCCGGATCGTGTTCGACCATGAGTACAAGGACCTCGTGCCGCAGCTCGAGGACAACGACGTCCTGGTGATCGATGCGCCGTCGCTGCAGCTCCTGCCCGAGACGGTTCACGGCGCCGGCACGACGCTCCTCGACCTCGAACGGAGCGCCAACGGAGACCTTTGGATCGCCGGAACGGATGCCCGCAACCGCACCCGCTTCGAGCCGTTCCTGCGCGGCGATGCGGTCGAGAATCGCCTGACCGTGGTCGTGTCCGGCAGCGTGCAGCGCACCATCGACCTCGGGTCGGCGCAGTTTCCCGAGCCGCTGGCGCAACCGGTCAACGTGGCCCTGTACGACGGCCAGCGAGGCGACCTGGTCTATGTGGCGGCTCACAGCTCGGCACGGGTGGGGGTGGTCGATGCGGTCAGCGGCGCCTTTCTCGACGCGCTCGAGGTCGACAGCCTGCCCGTGGGTCTTGCGGTCGACGCGGGACGCGATCTGCTGTTCGTTCTATGTCGGGGCAGCGACTCGATCCACGTCTTCGACATCCGCGATCGTCACCGGCGCGCGGCCCTTCCGGTCACGCTCTCCTACCGGCCCGAGCCGCAGCACGTGCGCGCGGGGCGCGAGCATCTTTACGACGCACGGGTCGAGACCGGCGCCGGCAACGGGACGATGTCGTGCGCGAGCTGTCACATCTTCGGGCACTTCGACCAGCTCGGCTGGGATCTGGGCGACCCGGAGGGCAGCTTCAGCTACTACTTCCCCGACGTGATGACCGGCTTCAAGGGATACCCGTACGCGGTGGTCACCGACCCGAAGACTCCGATCCTGCACCCGATGAAGGGGCCGATGGTCACGCAGTCGCTGCGCGGTTTGATCGATCCGGTGTTCAAGGACGAGGTGCCGCTGCACTGGCGCGGCGACCGGCGCGTCTTCCAGCAGTTTCGTGGAGCGTTCGAGGGACTCCTGGGTGGCAGCGGCAAGAGCCGGCTCGAGATCCAGCAGTTCGCTGCTTTCCTGCGCGACCTCGAGTTCCCGCCCAATCCCCTCGAGCCTCGCGACCGCGTCTACCGCGGCGACGCCGAGCAGGGTCGGATCAAGTACGGACTCGAGCCGGCACAGACCGGCCGCGAGTACGTCGCCAATACCGGTGTGTTCTGCGTGACCTGCCACCACGCCGATTTCACCGGCGTCCCGCGCGACTACTCCGGCTCGCGTCAGACCGTCAGCGCCGGCAGCTTCACCCAGATCTTCAACACCTCCCAGCTCCGTCACGTCTACGAGAAGGACTTCTTCACGATGTCGGGATTCGGCGCGCTGCACGATGGGGCGGTCGACGGAGTGCGGGGCTTCATGGACTTCGTCAAGCCCAACGGCGGCCCGGTGTTCCCCAACTTCAGCGACGACGACAAGGATCACGTCGCCACGTTCGTCAAGGCGTTCGACAGCGGCACGGCGCCGCTCGTCGGCGTGCAGGTGAGCGCGACCGCGGCAAATGTCGCAGATGCGCATGCATTCATGAACCTCGCAGAGGCACGCGCGCAGGCAGAGCCGCACGAGCTCGATCTGATCCTCAAGGGCGACCGCATCAGCACCGACGGGTCGCGCGAGAGGCGCGGGGCGGTGTTCACGCAGGACGCCTCGAGCGGACAGTGGGGTTACCAGTTCGACACCGGGGCGTTCGCCGATCGAGTGACGGTCGAGCTGGTGATTGCGCTTGGCGCCGCCGAGTTCACGTTCACCTGCGTACCGCCGGGGATGGGATGGCGCCTGGGGGTCGATCGCGATGAGGACGATCTCCTCGATTTCATCGAGCAGACCCTGGGAACGGACGAGAGCGACCCGGACACTGACGGCGACGGCTACGCAGACGGGGCGGAGGGTGTGCTGGGCGGCGACCCGACCCGGGCCGAGGGCTGGTTGCCTGACTTCGACCCGCCGGCCGTCGACGCGCTGTCCGCGCGTGAGATCGCCGTCGATGTCGCGACGATCTCGGTGCGCACCAGCGAGCCCGCCTCTCTGTCGATCGTCCTCGGGACCGCGGCCGGGGAATGGACTCTGGGTCCCTACACCAGCACCGTACTGAAGCGGATCCACGAGGTGATCGCCCTGGACCTGCCGGCGGGCGCCGACTTGCACTGCGAGGTGACCGCCACCGACCGGAACGGCAACTCGGCCAGCAGCACGACCGGCTTTCGCACCCTGCCGCCGTTCCTGCACGTCGAGGACATCGAGATCGAGAAGGCCGGAGCCGGTCCGTATGAGGTCAGCGCGCGCGTGAAGGTTTTTGATCATTCGGACAAGGCCGTGGCCGGTGTTCCGGTGATGGGATTCTGGGCCGGCGATATGGGAGGCCAGGATTGGCAGCAGACTGTGCGCACGGACTCGGCCGGGGTCGCGACATTCGCGCTGGCGCCGTTCACTCCTTCGGGACCGACGCGCATCTTCTTCAGCCCGGCCTACATCGGCACGACCAATTCCGCCGACCCGTACTTCGTCGGCATCGGCGGTTTCACCCCTTCGTTCTTCTACGACCAGACCAGGAACCGCGTTCACTATCGAGCCGTCGACCTGCCGTGATCGGTGAGTGGCACGCAGATCCCGCGAGCGGCTCGTCTCTGTTCATGAAACTGGATTCCCGCTTTCGCGGGAATGAATGCGCCTCGCATCTGCCTTTTGGCGAAGCCGCCTCGATGCGAACCCTCTCGTGTCCCAGGCTCCTAGTGGTCTGATGCAGAGATACGGCACCTTTTGCGCCGGATCTTCGAACCGCAGGCTTCGTTGCGCCTTCTCAGCAGGTTTCTCTTCAACCTGCATCACGGTCCGAATCTCTCGGCGGAAAAGGCACCTTATCTCTGCATCAGACCACTAGCGCGGTTGCTCGTCGACGATGGCGAGGTAGTCGAGATCGCGGTAGCTCTCATCGAGGTCCATGCCCATGCCGACGACCCAGCCGTCATGGAGCTCGAAGCCCTTGTAGTCGATCGGCACGGCGACGGCGCGGCGAGCGAGCTTGTCGACCAGGACGGCGCTGCGCAGCGAGCGCGGCCGGCGGGACGTGATCGCGTCCAGGGTCGTCGCCAGCGTGCGACCCTCGTCGGCGATGTCATCGACGACCAGAACGTCGCGGCCGGTGAACACCGCCGCGGCGGGAATCTCGATCGCGGGAGGCAGGAGCCGTGTGCCTCGGGTGCGGCGCACCCGGACCAGCACTTGATCGATCTCGACGCCCTGCTGCCGCAGACCGTCCGTGAGGCGGTCGGCAAACCGCCTCGCCCCTTCCGCGATCACGACCAGGCAGAGGCGCATTCCCTGGAGGTCATCGGCAATGTCCGCGGCCATGGCGGAGATCCGCGCATCCACCTCGGTGCGGTCATGGATCATTCGCATCGGGGCCATGGTCCAGACATTATCGTCGCGGTCTCGGCCAGGCTGGAAACCGCCGCTGCCGAAACGCTTGCCGATCGCGCGCCGTCGCGATCGACGTGCACGGCCGCACCGCTGGGTACCGACCTCCCTGCGTGAGAGGGCAAAGAGTTCCGCTGTTGAGTGGGCAGGCCGTCGAGTCAAGAATGCGCACATGGACGATGCGGAGGATTCGAAGTCCCGCGACCTCGACCTGGTGCTGATCGGGGGCGAGGTGTTTCTGCACTCAGCTCTGGTGCGGGCCGACGTCGGCATCAAGCGCGGCCGGATCGCCGTGCTCGGTGATCTCAAATACATGTCGGCGCGCGAGACCATCGACGTCCGCCACCTCCAGATTCTGCCGGGCGTGATCGACACCCAGGTTCATCTGCGCGAACCGGGTTTCGAGCACCAGGAGGATCTCGCCACCGGGACGACGGCCGCGGTGCTCGGCGGAGTCACTGCAGTGTTCGAGATGCCGAACACCAAGCCCACCACGACCAGCAGGGAGTTGCTGGAGGACAAGCTCTGCCGCGCGCGTGGACGGGTACGCTGCCATGTCGCCTTCTACGTCGGCGCGACCGCGGAGAACGCCGAAGGGCTCGCTTCTCTGGAACGAGAGCCCGGCTGCTGTGGCGTCAAGGTGTTCATGGGCAGCTCGACCGGGAGTTTGCTGGTCGGCGACGACGCGACGCTGGAACGCGTGTTGAAAAGCGGGACGCGACGGGTGGCGGTGCACGCCGAGGACGAAGCCCGCTTGATCGAGAGAAAGCAGCTTACGGCCGGCGGAGTCGAGCAGCATCCATTGTGGCGCGACGAGGAGACGGCGTTGCGCGCGACGCGCCGCCTGCTGGAGCTTGCGCGCCGCTGTGCTCGCCGCGTGCACGTCCTCCACGTCACGACGGCGGAGGAGCTGGAGCTCCTGTCCAGGCACAAGGACCTCGCCAGCATCGAGGTGACGCCGCAGCACCTCACGCTCTGCGCCCCGGATTGCTACCGCAGGCTGGGAACGCTGGCGCAGATGAACCCACCGATCCGCGACGAGCGCCATCGCGAGGCTTTGTGGCGGGCGGTTGTGACCGGAGTGGTCGACGTGGTCGGATCGGACCACGCGCCGCACACGCTCGAAGAAAAGGACCGGCCGTATCCCTCGAGCCCGTCGGGCATGACCGGCGTCCAGACGCTGGTCCCGATCCTGCTCGATCACGTGCACCGCGGGCGCCTGTCGCTCGCCCGGTTCGTCGATCTGACGAGCGCGCGCCCGGCGGGTCTGTTCCGGATCCTCGGGAAGGGACGGATCGCGGCGGGTTTCGACGCCGACCTCACCGTCGTTGATCTCGCCGCCCGGCGCCGGATCGAGAATCGATGGATCGCCAGCCGTTGCGGTTGGACGCCGTTTGACGGCATGGAGGTGACCGGCTGGCCCGTGATGACGATTCTCGACGGCCGCGTCGTCATGCGCAACGACGAGCTGATCGGCGAGCCGGCCGGCGCGATCCTGCAGTTCGAGGACACCGCTTCGCAGTCGTGATCGCGAAGGATGCTCGTCTGCTTTACGGCGCGGTCTCGCCGTCGCCGTCGGTTCCGGTGGCTGCGGCGTCGGGTTCCACCTCCGCCGGCGGCTCCGTCATCTCTTCGCGGTATGCGCGCCGCAAATCGGCGAGCATTGGATTGATGATGATCTCGTCCGGAATCGCAAAGTCGCGCGCCATCGCCTCCAGTGCGGCGTGGATCGAGGAATGCGCTGCTCGATGAAACGGCGCCCACAGCCTGCGCCCGCGCCGCCGCACGCACACGCGAACACCGACGCACACCCAGGGTGCGCCCACCGACCCGGGATGGACGGGCCAGCGGTTGTCGGTCCGCTGCATGCGCACGGATTGCAGCGAGTACTCGACGGAGGCGTCGCCTTCACGACCTGCGGCCAGGACCGCACCGATCTCGGTTCCGCGCATGCGCGTGATCGCGCTCGTTTCCTCGCGTTCGACGAACGAGTCTTTTGAATGAGCTGCAACGCCCTCCCTGGTGATGCTCGAGGGCGCCCCGACTTCTGGCGCCGGGGAAGACGGAGCCGCCGCTTTCTCCTGTCCGGACGGGGAATCCTCGGGCGTCGGTTCCGGGCTCGGGGTCATTGAAGCTCCGCGATCACTGGGCCTGCAACGGAAGGAAAGATAGCGGATGGGCGGAGCTCCTTCCTGCGGCCTGGCAGAGGGAACCTGTCGGCCGGAACGCGAACTCCCGAGGGAGAGCTAAAGTACGCCGCTTCTTTTCCCCAGGCTCCAGCCGGGATGATGCATGAAGCCTTACTGCGAATGGCCCAAGTTGTTTCTGGGCAGGGAGCTACTGCGACCGGTGTCGTTGCGACGATTTCAGTTCTCACGACCGTTGAACCACGGCCGCTGCCACGGAAGACGGGATGCGTGAAAGGCCGGATGTCAGCGCGACCGTCTGCAACTACAACGGAAGGGCCTACCTGGCGGATTGTCTCAAGGCGCTCGTGGCTCAGACGTTTCCTCCAAGACGCATCGTCGTGTACGACAACGCCTCGGACGACGGCAGCGCCGATCTGGTACGCGCAGAGTTTCCGGGCGTCGAAGTGGTTGAGATGGGGAACAACCTCGGTCCATGCGTGCCGCGCAATCGCGGCCTCGAGGAAGCGACCACCGAATGGGTCCTGCAGGTGGACTCCGACGCCATCCTCGCGCCCGACTGCCTGGAGCGGCTGGTCGAGCAGATCGGCAGCCTTGGCGACGTCGTCTGCGTGATGCCGCGGGCGCTGGTCGACGGCGACGACCAGACCATCCACTACGACGGTGGCTTCTTCCACTACGCCGGGGTGATGACTCTGCGCCACTTCTTCCAGGCGGTGCCGACCGTGCCCGAAGCATGCGTCGAGATCGACGCGGCCATCTCGATGGCCCTGCTGGTCAGAAAAAGCGCGGTGCTCGAGACCGGCGGCTACGACCCGGATTACTTCATCCTGTTCGAGGACCATGACCTTTCGTACCGCCTGCGGATGCGTGACCGGAAGATCCTGCTCGTGCCGCGGGCGATCGTGCGCCATCGTCAGGGCACCGCGGGCATTTCGTTTCGCAAGGGCAAGAGCTATCCCGAGCGCCGCGCCTACCTCCACAGCCGCAATCGCTGGATGCTGCTCCTTCGCAACCATTCGATGCGCTCCCTGATTCTCTCACTGCCAGGCATTCTCGCTTACGAGATGCTGTGGCTCGGCTACGTCGTTCAGCAGGGATTGTGGAGACCCTGGGTCAAGGGGAAAAGAGACCTCTTCGGCATGCTGCCGACCCTGTGGTCGGAGCGCAGGGTCATCCAGGGCCGGCGACTGTTGCCGGATCGGCGCCTCTTGCGCTGCCAGTCCCTGACGCACGCGCCGATGGTCCGGGCGGGCTTCCTGCGGCGGGCCGGCGAGTGCTCGATCAACGTCTTCTTGAAGTGCTGGTGGGCGTTGATTCGATGGATGCTTTGATGGAAGCCGATGCCGCCATCCTCATCCTCAACTACAACGCGGGCGAGGCGCTGGTCCGCTGCCTCGATTCCCTGGCTGCATCGGACGCAAGACAGCTTCCGATCCTTCTGGTCGACAATGCCTCGACCGACGGCTCGACCCGCGCCGCAAAGGCGGCGCGACCCGACGTCGAGATCCTCCAGGAGCCGGACAATGGCGGCTTCGCGCGCGGCGTGAACGCGGGCCTCCGCCGACTCCTTCGGGGCAGGTCGCGTGCCATCCTGGTGCTCAATCCAGACACCCGGGTCGCACCGGATTTCTTCGCTCCGCTTTCGAGAGCGCTCGCCGCCGGCGCCGTCCTGTGCGGGCCCAAGCTGCTCCTTCCGGGCCCGCCCACCCGCATCTGGGCCGCCGGAGGAGCGGCGACGTTCGGGCTGAACCTGTGCCGGCTGCGAGGACACGGCCTCGTCGATCGGGGACAGTTCGACCGCGCTGAGGAGGTGAGCTTTCTTCCCGGGACAACATGGCTGATGGCGCGCCGCCTGATCGAGAAGGTGGGGCTCCTCGACGAAGGCTTCTTCCTGTACCTCGAGGACCTCGACTACTGCCTTCGCGCGCGCGCCGCCGGATTGAGCCTGTGGTACGAGCCGTCCTCAAGGGTGGAGCACTTCTCGTCCTCAAGCAGCGGCGGCGGCTACACTGCACTGCGCAAGTACCTCAACGCTTTCGGGTCACGGCGCCTGCTCGAGAAGCACGCCACGGTCCGCCAGTGGGTGAAGTTCCTCCTGTGCGACGTGCTCAGTCTGCCGCTGGCCCTCGGTCGCGGCGTTCTCCTGGGCCAGACTCGTGCCGCTCTCTGGAAGCTGCGCGGGTTGATCGATGGTTTCCGCGGGCGTCCGCTCGATCCCGATCTCGTGGCGCGCCTGGTGCGGAACGGCAGTCCATGAAGATCCTGCAGGTCGTGCACTTTTTCCTTCCCCGGCACAGCGCCGGCACCGAGGTGTACACCGACCGGCTGGCGCGGACGCTGCTCGAGCGCCACGATGTCGCGGTGCTGTTCGCGGAGAAGACGCTCGCCCAGGAGAACTACCGCCACTTCATCCGGGATCAGCACGGCCTGCGATGCCACGTGCTGATCAACAACCTGCTCTACGGCGGCTTTCGGGAGACGTTCGAGAACCTGGAGGTCGAGCGGCGCGTCGACGAGATCCTGCGTCTGGAAAAACCCGACCTGGTCCATGTCCAGCACCTGATGAATCTGTCGCTCGGAGTCGTCTCGCTGGTCAAGAGACGCGGCATCAAAGCGGTGATGACGCTGCACGACTTCTGGCTGTTCTGCGCGCGGATGGGGCAGCTCCTCGAGCACGGCACCGAGCTGTGCACGGGGCCCGGTGCGGACAAATGCAGCCGTTGCCTGCAGAGCTTCAAGTTCGCGCAGAGCCCCTCCCAGGCCCGGATGATCCGGATGCTGGCCTGGACGCAGAAGCGCCTCGGCGTTTCTCTGGACCCCTGGCTGGACAAGGCGCGAGGGAAGCTGCGCCTGCCGCTTGGGGTCGCCGGAAAGCGGACCGTCCGGGGGCGAGCGTTCCTTGAGGATCGGCACGACCCGCAGCCGGAGATCCTCGAAGAGAGAGCCCGGCAGGTTGCCCGTCTCATCTCGCAGGTCGACCTGTTCGTGGCACCCTCCCGGACAATGATGGAGCGGAGCATCGAATTCGGCATTCCGAGTGAAAAGATCCGTCTCCTTCCCAATGGATGCCTTGTGAGCGGGGACGCTCGGACGCCCGTGCACCGCCGGCGCTCGCACGTCGAGTTCGGCTTTCTGGGGACTCCGGCGCCGCACAAGGGACTGCACGTATTGATCGAGGCCTTTCGCAGGCTCAACTCGGACCGGGCGCGACTCAAGGTATTCGGCGGCCCCAGCCGCTCGCAGATGCGTTATTACCACTCGCTGCGCAAGGAGGCGGCCGGTCTGCCGATCGAGTTCCTGGGTCCCGTGCCCAACCACCGCATCGCGGAGGTGTTCCATTCGATCGACGTCCTGGTCGTGCCCTCGACCTGGGTCGAGAACTCACCCGTCGTCATCCAGGAGGCGCGCTGGTTCAAGGTGCCGGTGATCGCCTCCCGTCTGGGAGGCATGCAGGAAGCGGTCGAGGACGGCGTCGATGGACTGTTGTTCGAGCCCGGGGATCCTTCCGACCTCGCCACCCGGATCGACGAGCTATGCAAGCACCCGCGAAGGGTCGACGATTTCGCCGGGGCCTGCAGTCCGCCGATGACGATGGCGGAGCACGCGGGCACTCTGGAGCGCTGGTACGCGGAGCAGTTGCAGTGACCGCCTGCCGACAGGGTCCCGGGGGAGGACGAGGAACGGTGGAGCGATGAAGATCCTGGCCGTGGTCCACGCCTTTCCGCCCGAGGGCGTCGGGGGAACGGAACGCTACGCGCGCGGCGTGCTCGCCGAGCTTGTGCGTCGCGGCCACGAGGTGCGCGTGCTCTCCGGCACGATGCAGTGGCGGCCGAAGGTGGAGATTTCCACGGCGGTGGACGAGGGAATCGTCGTCGACCGCGTGCATCGCAGCGACCTCTACTTCGACCACTGGGACAAGGTTTTCAACCCTCACGTGTCGCGACTTTACGAACGCGAGCTCGACAGCTTTCGTCCGGATCTGGTGCACGTGCACCATTGGGTGCGCCTCAGCAGCGAGCTCGTTCGCCGGGCCGCGCAGCGGGCGATTCCCGTGGTTCTGCACCTGCACGATCTGTTCGTCACCTGTCCGCGTGTGTTCCGCATCCACCGGGAAGGTCATTCCTGCCACGAGGAAATGGGGGAGAAAGCCTGCCTCAAGTGCGTGCCGCGCTGGAAGTTCCAGGGAGACGACGAGGTCCGCGCGTCGCTCGAGCGGTACGCGCACGAGGCCCGGGCCGAGGTGGTGGCGGCGCGGGTGCGCATCGCGCCGTCCGCGAGCCATGCACGGAGCATCTCCGGGCACCTTCGTTTGCCGCTGGAGGCGATCGACGTGCTCGAGCATCCTCGCATCGGCGAGACCTGGCCGTGCGCATCGTCGGCCCAGAGCCCGCGCGGCCATCTCAAGCTCTTGTTCTTCGCCCAGCTCCATCCGATCAAGGGACTGCATCGGGTGCTCGAGGCGATGCGCCGGCTGGAGCCCGAGAGCGGCGTCGAGCTCGATGTGTTCGGAGCGTTCGCGACCAAGGAGTACGAGCACAGGGTGCGCGAGCTCGCCCGCGGGCTCGAGGCGCGCTTTCACGGAGCGTATCCACCGGGCGAGCCGGCGCGCGGGGCGTACGACGCGATCGTCCTTCCGTCTCTGGCCCAGGAATCATTCTCGTTCTGGCTGACGGAAGCCTACGACCTCGGACTGCCGGTGCTGCTGTCGCGAAACGGCGCCCTGGCCGAACGTGCGTGCGGGCGTGCGCGTCTGGTCGACCCGGAGAACGTGGAAGAGATGGCTGCAGCGCTTCAGGAGCTGCGCGATCAACCGGAGCTGCGTGCTCGAATGGCCTCCGCGTCCGCGCCTCAGGCTCCTTCCGTCCGGGAGCACGTGGATTCCCTGGAGCCGCTTTACGCCAAGGCGATCAACGCTGGTGCCGCCCAAGAGGTGGTTCCGGTCGCCCGCCTCGAGGACGTCACCTTCGAATGGGATCGACGCGAGTGGGCATTCCGGGAGCTGCTGCGCTCGGAGGGTTGGGAGGATGTGATCTCAAGCATGAATCGCGAGCTCGAGGAGCTGCGCGCTCGCGAACGCCGGGATTCGTGAGCGCCGCAGGATGCGCGCTTCAAGACCCCAGCCGAAGGGGTCGATACAGATACAATCCTCGCCCCCTTCCGCGCGAGTTCGCACCGATCGCAAGGACTGGAAACGGCGCAACGACAGGGCCAGAAACGATTTGGGCCAGTCGCAGCAGAGCTTGATGAGTTTTCCGGGCAAGTCCTGTGCTCGTCGTCGAGAGCCTGGCATCCATCGTTCTTCGCGAGTTGCTGCATGAAGATCCTGCTCGTCACGGCTGGTTATCTGCCCGACGGAGTGGGCGGAGTCGAGCTGTACCTTCACCGTCTCGCCCGCTGGCTCGTGCGCCAGGGACACGAGGTGATGGTGTTCCGGCGCCTTTCCATCGAGGATGAGGACGACTTCGTCCTTCGCGAGCAGTCGGTCGATGGCGTGCCGGTGGTCGGCATGAACTACCGATTCCGGGATGCGAAGGATTTTCTGTTCCTGGTGAACAACCCCACGATCCGCCGGGTGTTCGAGCGGGTGCTGCAGCGATTCGCGCCCGATCTGGTGCACGTTCACCACCTGACGTGTCTCACCACCGAGATCGTCGATGCGACCCGGGAAAGGGGCATCCCGCTGGCATTCTCTCTGCACGACTACTGGATGGGCTGCCCGCGCGGCCAGCGGATCATGACGGACCTTAGCTACTGCCCCGAGATCGAGCCGGACCGGTGCACGCGCTGCTATCGCGAGACCTGGCCGCACTGGTTTCCGGAGCGCCGCGATCCTGCTCACGAGCTGCGCATCTTCGGCGAGTACCACGCCCGGGTGCGCGAGGTGCTGGATGCGGCCGACGCCCTGCTCGTGCCCTCGCCGTTCACCCGGCGGGTGTACGCTCGCTACGGCGTGCCGGAGCAGCGTCTCGAAGTGGTCGAGTACGGAATGGACACGGGGGCGTTCGGCAAGGTCCATCGCGCTCACTCGCACCAGTTCCGCATCGGCTTCCTGGGTACCGTGCTGCCCTCCAAGGGAGTTCACCTGCTGATCGACGCGTTCCGCCGGATCGGGTCTTCGGGACGCTCGCTCGAGATCCACGGTCCGATCCTGCCCTTCCACAACGACCACAGCTACGGCGACCGGTTGCAGCGCATGACCGCCGAATGGCAGGCGCAGATCACTTTCCACGGCGCCTACGATCCCAAGGAGACGCCGGCGATCCTCGCGCGTCTCGACGTCCTGGTCGTGCCCTCGATCTGGTACGAGACGTACTGTATGGTCATCCGCGAAGGATTCCTGGCCGGAGTGCCGGTCGTGGCCAGCAATTTCGGCGCGTTGGCGGAGGCGATCGAGGACGGTCGGACGGGGCTCTTGTTCCGGATGGGCGACAGCGCCGACCTGGCCGAGAAGATCGACCGCCTCGCGCGCGACTCCGAGTTGCGTCGCCGTCTCGCCGAGAGCGAGAAACACGTCGTGACCATCGAGGAGAACGCGCGGCAGACTCTAGCGATCTATGAAAGGTTGCTGAATGCACGGCGGCGCGAACAGTGAGCAGGGCGGCTCACGGATGAAGGTGATGCTCTCGGTGGTGATCCCCTGCTTCAACGAGCGGGCGACCATCGAGGAACTCCTCTCGAGGGTCATCGCCGCGCCTTACAAAAAGGAAATCATCGTCGTCGACGACGGCTCGACCGACGGGACTCGCGACCTCCTTAAAAACCTCGACGGACGAGACGGCCTGCGCATCATCCTGCACGAGAAGAACCAGGGAAAAGGCGGCGCCCTGCGCAGCGGCTTCCGGGCCGCGACCGGAAACGTGGTGATCATCCAGGACGCGGACCTCGAGTACGACCCCAAGGACTACCCGGCCCTGGTCCGGCCGATCGAGGAAGGTCAGGCGGACGTGGTGTTCGGCTCGCGGTTCCTCGGTGGCCCGCACCGCTGTCATCTGTTCTGGCACTATGTCGGAAACAGGTTGCTCACCCTGTTCTCCAACATCTTCACGAACTTGAACCTGACGGACATGGAGACCTGCTACAAGGTGTTCCGCGCCGAGATCGCGCAGAAGATCGAGATCACCTCGCCGCGGTTCGGCGTCGAGCCCGAGCTCACCGCCAAAGTGGCAAGACTCAAGTGCCGGGTGTACGAGGTCCCGATCAGCTACCACGGCCGCGACTATGCGCATGGAAAGAAGATTGGCCTCAAGGACGCGTTCGAGGCGCTGTGGTGCATCTTCAAGTTCAACGTACTTCGTTGACGCGAGTCATCCCCGGCACGCGCTGCACCGCAGCGCGAATGCGAAACAATCGTCGGGAAAGTTTCTCGTGTTGATCGACGCGCTCCCCTTGGCCGAGATGCTCGGTCATGTGGAAGCCGCAATGGTGCACCCGTGAAGTAAAGAGGAGCCACTCGGGAGGGAATCTTCTTCAGTGCGCCCGCTTTTGTCTGCTCGTGCTGCTCGCGGTGTCGATGCTGCAGCACTCCTGCGTCACGTCGTACCGCGTCTCCGGGAACAGCATGGTGCCGAGTTTCCTCGACGGCGATCGAGTCGTGGTCGCGAAGATGCCGGAGTTCCTCGGCGACCCGCAGCGCGGCGACACGGTGATCGTGCGGGTTCGCGGTGAGATCCTGATCAAGAGAGTGGTCGCGATCCCGGGGGACGTGATCGAGATCGGCGGCGGCAGGGTGATCGACAACGGCGAAGTCATCGAAGACCCGGTGCCGCCCGCGTACCGTGCGTGCGACGACATGCGACCGCTGGTGCTGGACCGGGACGAGTACTTTCTGCTCGGCGATCACCGGCGGGTGTCGATCGACAGCCGCGACTTCGGCCCGGTCCATCGCTCCGACATCATCGGTCGAGTGATTCTGCGAGTGCCCAGGGACGAGAACGATCGCTAAGGGTCCGCGCAAGAATAACTTCCCGTTCTCGGTGCTCAGATTTGCGCCAGATTCGTCCTCGACGATTGAGCGAATCCGCAAGCGTATTGGTCGATACGCTGAGGAATTCGCGATTGAGGAGAGGGCGAAGATGGTGTGAAGCTGGGCGCCCAGGATGGGAAGTTATTCTTGCGCAGACCCCAAGCTCAGCTCGCCCCGCGGCGAGCCCGCAGGAGCGTGACCGATCCGCCGATCAGCCAGGAGGCGAGCGCCAGCATCGAGACGGTGATTCCCAGGGTGACGCTCGCCGGCTGATAGGTCATCACGACGCGCCTTGCTGACCGGGGGAGGACCAGTCCGCGAAATGCGACATTGGCGGGCAGGATCGGAACGGGCCGATCATCGACGGTCGCCTTCCATCCCGGGAAGAAGTTGTCGGTGACGTACAGGAAGCCGCCGGCTCCGTCCTCGAGATCGATCTCGATTCGCTCGGCTTCTCGTCGCACTTTCCTCACCCTGCTGGGCATGCCGTCCAACTTGAACAGCCGGCCGCCTTCGATTCCCTCCGGCTCGTCCGAAGGCAGGATCCCGAGATCGTCGACGGCGGGTGCGGGACCCTCGAGATACACGCGGCGCCGGACGAGGTCGCCATCGCTCGCGATTCTTTGCAGGATGGCCGCGTGCTGCGAAGCGCCGTCCGTGCCATCGCCGGAGTCGGGCGGCAGGAAGCAGGCCTCCTCCAGCACGCTGACTCGAGGCATCGCCCGGAGATTCTCGTGGACCTGCGATTCCCCGGCCTGCGCCACCAGGCGATATCGATCGGGCGAATGGCCGATCTCCTCCAGCACCTTGGACGGGGCGAACTTGGACCGCGTGAGGACGTAACGGATGCTTGCTCCGTCGATCAGCGGCGATTCCAGGGCTGCGGGCCCGCGCATCGGAAACACCGCGACCTCGACGACGCTCGTGTGCTCCGGCTCCAGCGCCTCGAGATAAAGCGCGTAGCGAAGCGGCACGGCGACGATGTAGCCCATGGCGTCGTCGACTCCGAAATGGGCGCCGAGATTGGGAGAGAGCACCAGCTCGAGCGGATGGTGGAGGAATTCAGGCTCATAGCGGTGCACCCGCCCGTCCGACTCCCGGATCCCTTCGAACAGCGGATGGCTGCTGAGGAACCCGTCGGCGACCACGAACGGGTTGTACCGGAAGTGATAGCTGCAGAGGTCGATGAGCGCGGCGGCGGCGACCACCAGGATCGCCGGCAGCCTTCGTCCGAAGGATTCCAGGCGACTGCTGAACGCGAAAGCCGCAGTCGCGAACGCCAGCCAGAGAGCGGAGTGCAGCAGGCGGCGCTGCACGAATTGGAACAGGCTGCTCTGGTCGGAATCAGACAGTGCGAGCGAGCGCCCGTACCGGGACTCTTCCATGCGCATCAACACTTCGTGCAGACGCCGCGGGCCGGAGAGCTCCAGGAGGACGTACAGGCCCCCGAGGAACAGCAGCAGAGTCGCCGCGATCGCCAGCACCAGGCGGATGCGTGCGCGCCTCATCGTGGCCATCTGGTCGAATCCGAGCGCGGCGAGCATGGCGAGGAACAGCGCGATCGTCGGCAGGATGCGCCGCACCTCGCCGATCTTGAGGCCCGGGAGCGCGTAGAAGCTCGCAAACACCAGCGGCCGGAAGCCCAGGCAGTAGGCCCAGCAGACGAACAAGGCACACAGGAGCAGCTTCTTGAGCGCGGACTTCCTGGAAAACAGGGCGGCGACGGCCAGCAGGAGGCCCGCCGCGCCCGCGTAGCACGACGATTCCGTGATGTTGGGCCTGGCACGCAGCAGCGGCTCGACCTTGAGATCGGCGGCCGAGTCACCCTCCGGCGAGCGGGTCTTGCAGTAGATCGCCGACCACAGAGGATTGCGGCTGAGGTCGAGGCTCCAGGGCTCGCGCGGGTCCTGGAACAGATCGGGCACGAGATAGCCCAAGGGCAGCCACGGCGAGCCACTGTCCCGGATCAATCCGTCGACGTCGTTGATCCGCGTCACCGAGTGGCGCAGGCTTTCGGCGACCGGCAGGATCTGCGCCGCGCTGAACAGGCCGCCTGCGGCGAACGCCGCGCAGAGCTTGAGGAGCGGCAGGACCGCCTTCCTCCGCAGATTCCACACCAGTCGTCCGGCGCCGTACGCGAAGCAGAGGTACATCCCGTACAGGCCGGTCTGCGGAAAGCCGCTGAGAAAGATCAACGCGACGAAGAACGGAATGAGAAAAGCCCGCGCGAGGTCGGGCTTCTGGCAGAAGCGATGGACGCTGCACAGGAGGTATGGAATCCACACCACCGGATAGAAGGTCATGTAGTAGTGGTAGCGCACGACCATCGGACCGGAGACGGCGAACAGGATGCCGCCCAGCCATGCGGCGCGCGCGCCGACCCCTAGAGTGGTGAGCAGCAGAAACACGCCGAAACCCGCGAGCGCGACGTGCAGCGCGATCACCCATGCGTAGGCCCGTTCCAGGGGCTCGATCAGCAGCAGGAGAAGGTTGGGGGGATAGAAGATTCCATACAGGGCCTGGCCGATGAATGGCGTTCCACCGAGGATGGTCGGATTCCACCTGGGCAGCTCGCCGTCCTTGATGCGCCGCGCGAGGACGCTGGTGTCCGGATGAAACAGGAAGTTCTGGTCGGTCAGAGCCTCGTTGGCGACCTTTCGGTGAGCGGCGAGGCGATCGGCCGGAACGTCCTCTCGCCATGGTCGCATCGTCTCGGTGTGGATCGGGA
>Ga0247727_10001099_pt1 | contig 65824 bp, 63 predicted proteins | sample WisWelCaveWW1625_FD_202498 | JGI IMG/M metagenome (GOLD analysis project Ga0247727, IMG submission 202498) | Biofilm microbial communities from Wishing Well Cave, Virginia, United States - WW16-25 | ecosystem: Environmental > Aquatic > Deep subsurface > Groundwater > Cave microbial mat | place... | reverse complement strand
ATTCACTATATGGCGTTTCGATACAACGCCTTTGCGCTCGACCGCGCCTTCGAGAAAGACGATTTCACCCAGATCGGATACTTGGCCGTCATCGACTGTGCCGCCAACTGGGACTTCTCGCGAGGGCGGGCACATTTTCGAAGTCTCCTCTTCCGCTACCTCCAAAAACTCTTCCAAAAGAAAGTGACCGGGAAAAACAAACTCGTCGAAATTCGCGATCGGTATGACCGCTTGATCGAGACATTACCCTGGACCGTCTACTTGAAGCGACGACGTGAAATCAAAGCCAACGGCTATGAGGCGCGTGCCGTGTCTCGTATCGTCCCCCTCTTTGAGGGAGAGGAACACGCCGACCCCACAGACGGAGAGTTTGCCGGGTATGACATCCCCGAACATCTGATGACTGCCGATCGGAGTTGTGTGTGAAGAACCTACGCTCTCTAGCTGTTCAACTCTGTGACGAGCTGGGGATGGGCGCACGCCCCGAGCAAATCGGACTCCGGGACCCCTACCTCACGATTCGTGAGTTTCGCACGTTCCTCGCTCACATGGGAGTCTCGATGGGCCAGAGGCAATTCTATCGATGGCTAGGGATTCAACACGGACTCCTGCCACCCGCCTTACGGGGGCTTCTCGCCTTCGCCCCCGCCACGTGGTACGCCACGGTTCAGCAAAAACAACGAGGAGGATTCCGAGGTCAGCAGCCGTATGTGATCCCCTTGCGGTACTTGTCCGACACCGCACAGCACATCGCCACCACCCGACACCTCCCCGCCTCGCAATGGGATCGCCTGCCGGAACGGACACAAACCGCTCTGCATATCTTACAAGAACATCCGGACACGGCCGTCGTCGACGTCTGCCGACTCATCCACCATCGCGGAGTCCTCATCCCTGCGCGGACGGTGTATCACCTCAAAACCATTTACTTCACCAAGGGAGCGTTACATGGAAAGTGTCATGATTCCTGTCAATCAACTCAAGACTCGGCCGGAGTACAAGAACCTGTTTCCGCCGCTCACGGACGATGAATACCAGAGTCTCAAGAACGATATCGTCATAGCCGGAATCCATACCCCCTTAATCGTTGAACGGTGGGGAGAGAAAGGCGATGGTGGCTATATCGTGCTGGCCGGACATCACCGGCAGGAGATCGCCATCGAAACAGGCCTCCCCGAAGTCCCCTGTCGCATCGCGACGACCATCGAACAACGAATCTCCGCCTTGTTTGACAACATTCACCGTCGCCAGCTGAACGAAAGCGACCGCCGCCGGTTGCAACAGCAGGAAAAGACACTGCGCGAGACCGCCTTTAGCCGCCTGATCCCGGGCATCCAAGAACTGCTGATTATCCTGCCACACGAAGTGCGACTCAGGCTCGCCCAGGCCTCTGTTGAGGAACAAGAGGATTATCTCAGGGAATGGCTCGATCGCGCAGACCGCATCAAGCTCAACGGCCGCGGGGCCAAAGCTTCTTCTGGTGGAGAGAAGAAACCAACCCTCCCAGCCGGTTCAGACGAAGACATGAGACAGCACAGGCAGGAGATCGCTCGGCTTGAATCGCAGCTCCAAGAATTCAGAAAGAACTCCACCGAAGAGATCGTGGAAATCCGGAAGATCAATACCACCCTGTCGAAGACGCTGAAGGACAGAGATCAGACGATCAGCAACCTGGAAGGGCAAGTGGAGTCTCTCGAGCATCAAGTAACCGGACAAACAGCAGAGGCGAAAGCCGCCCATATTGTGGTGGCAGAGCGCATGAGTAATGCCGATACGCTCTCACCGGAACAACTGCTCAATAGTTTGGAGTACAGCAAGCGCTTCCTGCATTGCCTCACGATCTATGCCGCCAAATTGCCAGCACTCGGGCAAGCCGATCATGAAAAGGCCATGAGTCATCTCAAGGAACTGGCGCGGTCCCTATCACAGATCGAAGAATCCCTCGACCTTCACGATGATGGACATGTCCCGTCGGACACTGGTCGCGGAAAGACCGCAGGAGCAAAGGACAACGGCAAGCTGAGCCTGATCGGACCGAACAGTTCTCGGAAGGGACGCGGTCGCCGGCGTCGATGACATGACTCCACCAGCCTAGGGATCTCCCTCAACCGGCCAAGGGAGCCCCCTGGCCGGCTTAGTGATTGCCTTGGCTTACGGACAATATTTTTGATGAACCCTTGCAGATACAGAATGTGCTGTGTTACCAGGACAGCACATCATCATGTTCACACCACAACAACGACCGACACAGAATCACACCACAAGCGAGGCAGCGAGTCACGCCGTCCCGCAAAACGGGTCCTTGGCGATCCACCAAGGACGAGCCATATTCCTTCTCCACGAACTGGCGCTCTACAACTGGAGCGTCGAACACCCCAGGTGGTCGAACGACGAGTTAGTTGCCCGCCATCTACTGACAATCACCGCCAACGCGGAACATCCGTTGACACGTCGAGAGATCGCTTCTCACACACACTTTTCGAATTGCGCCATCACGGGCGCACTGTGCGTCCTGCTGCACCACGACTTCCTGACCCAGTCGACATCAGAGCCAGCCGATGGCGAATCGGTCTTGAGCTTGACCTCGCGTGGCCAGGAAGAGTTCGAACGCCTCTGGAGCTGGCCACAGTTCTTGTTGGCCTTTATCCCGCACAGTTCCCCGGCAGCCCTCACGGACCTGATTCCCGTGCTCACAAGACAATGGCACCAGCTTTTCTCCAATGGCACGATGCCCAGTTGGACGATCTGCGTGAACTGCACTTACTTCACAGCCTTCCGGCAGCCAACCGACACCACATCGCCGCATCACTGTGCCGTCGTACTGGGTCTGGGCGGCTCGGACTACATTCGAAAACCCTCTACCACCCTAATCCCTTCTCTCAAGCAATAGTTTCCTCACACCAGTCCCTGAATAGTGACCCACATGGAGGCCGTCGTGTTTCGTGCGACTACGCTCACAGATGATTTATTTTCAGTTGCACAAAATCCCTCGCTCCTCTCTCCGCGGGAAGGGCAACCCATCACGCCTCCCGAAGAGGGCCGTCCAGTGCCGGCGTGGCTGCATCAATGGCCCCAGGTCCCCGTGCGGTCCCATGAGACCGCACGCGAACTGTTGTCTCTTTCATTTAGTACGCCCTCAAGCATCGCACTATCGGCACGGCTGAATCCCCAACAACAAGACGTCGTGCTGGCCCCCGCGGCCCCCACGTTGGTGCTGGCGGGAGCCGGCAGCGGAAAAACCCATACCTTGATCCATCGTGTGGCCGAACTCGTGAATCAAGGCGTCGCGCCGGAACAGATTCTTCTGATCACCTTCACCCGAAAAGCCGCTGACGAAATGGTCCATCGGACGCAAGTCCTCCTGAACCAATCACCGCTCAAGATCCAAGGCGGGACCTTCCACGCAATGGGCCTCACTTTGCTCAAGATCTATGGCGCAGCGATCGGGCTTCACAACAAATTCAGCATTATGGATGAAGACGACGCCACTGGATTGATTCACATTCTGGCAAGCAAGCGGGGATTTACGGCCCGCACCGGCTTTCCGAAAAAGCAGCAAATCGCCTCCGTATTTAGTCGCGCCGCCAACATGTTGCGACCGATTCCCGACGTCGTCGCCACATATTTCCCCTGGCTCGAGGAACACACTCCTCAACTCGTCGCGCTGTACAGAGTCTACACGGATACGAAATGGCAACAGCATCGGCTGGACTACGACGATCTTCTCCTGCTGCTCTACAAACTGCTGTGCATTCATGCCCCCACGCGTCTCCGACTCGCGCACCACTACCAAGCGCTTCTCGTCGACGAATACCAAGATTCGACGCAGTTACAGGCCATGATCGTCGAACTCTTGGCGTCCGAACATCAGAACGTGATGGTGGTAGGAGATGATGCCCAAGCAATTTTCGGATTCCGCGGTTCGATGATCGACAGTATGAACGGCTTTCTCAAGTCCTTCCCCCACGCCCACATCTTCCGCTTAGAGCAAAACTATCGAAGCACGAAGCCGATTCTCAACGTCGCCAATCATATTTTGGAGGACGCCAAGGGACTCATCCCCAAGAAGCTCTTTACCTCGAAAGAAGGCGGATCGCAGCCTGAACTCGTGACCTGCGAATCGGAACTCGCGCAAAGCCAATTCATCGCGACTCGGATTCTTGAACGCCTGAATCAAGGCGTGTCGTTGAAAGACATGGCCGTCCTCTTCCGCTCCTCTTCTCACTCATTTGAACTGGAAGCCTGTCTCACGAAACTCCGACTCCACTTCGTCAAATACGGAGGGCTTCAGCTCACAGAAACAGCTCACGTCAAAGACGTACTGGCCTACCTCCGTGTGGCCGACAATCCGCTCGATGCCGGAGCCTGGCACCGCGTGTTGCTACTCATCGATCGCGTCGGGGCCAGGTTTGCTCAACGCCTCATTCAATCCATGGAAGATCACCCGCACCCGTTGGATGTGCTCGAGCAAGCCGAAGGGAAACAACAGCGAGCCCTCAGCAACCTCGCGGCCGTGATCCGGTCCGTACAAGACGAAACCATCCCGCTGATGGACCGAATGAATCTGGTCCTTCATCACTACGAACCATTGTTACGCCGTGACTATGGCACCGAAGCCGAGCATCGGATGGACGATCTCAAGAAACTGGCTGAACTGGCCGGACACAACCCCTCGCTCGAAGCCTTTCTTCAAGACATCACGTTAGATCCCAATCAGAGCAAAGATGGAAGCCGGGACCCGAAGGACGTCCACCTCACCCTCTCCACCATCCACAGCGCGAAGGGACTGGAGTGGAAAATGGTCTTTGTCATCTGGCTCTTGGACGGACAATTCCCCCCGGTTCGAAGCTGGCACGACGAACCCGTCCTGGAGGAAGAACGGCGCTTGTTTTATGTCGCGGTCACTCGGGCAAAAGACCAGCTCACGATGTTGTATCCCGTCGAGCACTACCACCACGGGGCACAGCAAGTCCTCACCCAACCCTGTCGCTTCATTCGAAGCATCCCACGGCCGACGCTCACCGCACTCCATGCCGCAGAGGTGCGATGACCACCACCATGACCTTTCGCTTTCGCTTCACCACCACAAGTTTCCGGAACGACCGACCGTTTGTCGCCCGCGTCACGTGGGACGCAAGCAAGAAAACGTTGAAGCGGGACCTCTTTCAATTAGACACCACGCCGACCGGGCGATTTTATGCCCACAACGAGTGTGTTTTTACCGCCAATGTCGGTGAGATTATTGAAACCAACCGTGGCCGAAGTAAGACGCGGGAATTTCGGTCCTTCAATCTGGTCGCGCCAACAGGGTACCTCATCATGGTTTGCATGTGCGACGAGATGAATGACGTGATGCCGGTGATGAGCTATCTCGCCGGCGCCGGAACGATCGAGCAGATTGCGAAAGGACGATGGTCCTTTCACACAGTCACCAGTGAATGGAAAGGGGAACTTGTCACACCGGGAGATACCATTCCCATCAATACAAATGGCACCCCAAAATCTTACGAGGAGCAGCTCCAACAGCGCATGCAGTCGCTCGAGAGTGAGATCTCACAGGTGTCGGCCTTGTTGAAAGATAAACACGGCGCGACGGTCAAACGCGGGCGTACGAAGCAAGGTAAGGCCTAATGTTGTATCTCGAGATGAACGATTCTCGATCTGACCACCCGCTAGACCCAACGGCAATCATTCGGCATAGCCAGCCAGGCGCCGTGCTCTCATCACGCTACCGTCCCCCGCACGCACCGGATGAAACCTCCCTGCTGATTCGAGAAGACACCCGTCATAGCAGTTTGTTCATTGATCGCGTGACCGTCACCCTGCGCTTCGGCCTCTTTCAGGTCGAACATGTCCACCTCATTCTCTTGATCATCAGCCTCGCCACCCCACCGACGACCCGTCTCTATGAAGCCTGGATCGATGGATTCAATGCAGGGTTGGGCACCGACGTTACCTTGGGTGATCTCGCCATCCAACCCAAGGTCCATTTCATTCTCTTCGGATCTCACGGGCTGCCCCCGAGAATGTTTCACACCACAAACGCTGTACAAGGCTTTGCACGTCAGTGCTTTCGCCATTTGAAGGCCCAGCGGATTTCGTGGGGTCCAGCTGTGTTCGAACGACTTCGGGTCGCGATTTGCCAACAGGCCGGGAGTAGGGAAGCCCTGTGGCTTCTGCTCCATAACCCCTCATTCCCCATTCCTCTTCCCCTATGAGGTCATCATGCAATTTCGCTTACTTGGTTTTCCGATCAGCCTTCACTACTCGTGGCTTGTCGCATTTTGCCTGCTGTCTTGGGCCCTCTCCACGGCCATTTTCAAAGATGTTCTGCCGGGTGTGCCCATGCGAGCACACTGGGCAGCCGGCGCCGTCGCCACTCTCTTCATCCTCGCGTCAGTGCTCTTTCACGAGATCGCTCACGCGGTCGTGGCCCGTCGCTATCAATACCAAATCAAACGAATCTATCTGCACATCCTCGGTGGGTGGACCGTCTTTGATCGGGAACTACAAACACCAAAAATTGAAGCGCTTGTGGCGGCAGCCGGACCGGCTTTCTCCTTTGGCCTCGCGGGGATTCTCTGGTGCTTCAGCGCGGATCCTATTGTCCGTGAACTCTATAAGGTCAACATGATGTTAGGCGCATATAACCTCTTGATCCCCTGCGTGCCGTTGGATGGGGGACGTATCCTCCACGCGTTTCTCTGGGCACGCGGAGGATCTTACGCCGTGGCCGGGGAACAAACGGCGAGACTCAGTAAACAGATCAGCAATGGAATGATGGCGCTCGGTGGGCTAGGCATCATTCTTCAATTCAACACATTCTGGCTCATCATTGTAGGGATTATTTTGCGGATCATCGCGGCGGGGACCTACAAGACCGTGCAGCAAAGCAGCAAGCTGACCAATCCAGTCCAAGAGATTATGGTTCCAACTAACCACGTCCGGACCTTGCCTATCACTGCAAGCATTCAGGATCTTCAAACCGCGTTCTTGCGACACGGCTACAAAGTCTATCCAGTGATGGACGGTGACAAGGTGATCGGGCTAGTGCATTACCAAAACGTTCGAGAAGATCCTACTTGGCTTGAAGCGAGCCAAGGAGTAATTCGTCCACACGTTGTCCCAATGAGGCGGGAGCTGATGGTCAGCTCGCATACGACGCTGCAGGAAGCACTCGACCAGATGTTCCTGGCCGGTTCCGATGAAGTTCTTGTGTACTCTAACGACACATTCATGGGATTGGTCAAACGATCCATGATTTTCCGTGTTCAACAGTCAATCAGTGAGCCCGGGCCAATGAAGAAGGAAGAACCGAGTGGATTACCACTTTGGGAGAATCGATAAAACAATCCTCCTGAGGAAGGCAGGCACCACCACCCTAAGCAACTGTTTTACAGGTTCCACATAGAACTGTTGGCTTACACCATTCTATTTTACGCCTTCCCTGGACCGATAATCGGAAACTTGATGTTCACATACGACGCACTCGAGTCCAACGTCTTCCCCTTAAACCAATGCCCTTGGGTTCGCATATAGAACCACCGCGACATGAGATGCATGACCCGATCGCGCAAGACTAATCGCTGATCTGACATCCTCAATGTCACATGCCCCGCCACGGAAATGATCGGTTCAGGCCGTTGGACAAGTGGCGAGCTGTCTTCGACATGTTGAGCTGTCTCAGCATGATTCACGCGGAAATAGAGCCAGGAGTTGATATTGTCAACAATGCTCCGGCCCATATCATCACCGACCTCCACCGAGATCTGCGCGTTCGATTGAGTATAGAAGTTAATCCACACGTTGGCACCGCGCGCCTTGTTAAACAACTCTTGGATCCCTGTGTAGAGCACGTTATGACCCTCGTCGATATGGAGACATAAGGGCGGAGTGAGCTTTAAGCCCGACGCAAAAAACCGGCCGACCATACTCTGAATCATCGAAACAAACACCCGACTAAAAATGACGCTGGCGCGCGGGGTCAATAAGCTCCCTGTATGCACCACCATGATGACCCGCTTCCCTTCTTGCAGGCGCTTTACAAACTCATTGGTCCGTGCCTTCCCAATGACTCGACCGACATTCCCGAAGGTCAGCGCGGAGAGCATCGTTCTGAGTGATGCGGAGATCTTGTGAAAATGTTCTGCCACACCAGGCCCATGACAGATCTTTTCGATTCGTCGGCAGACTTCATCCGTCCCGGGAATGGCGCGAAGCGCCTCCTTGAACTGCTCCAGATCACTAAATCCCAAGCGGTCATAGATATCAGAAAAGGAAATCTTGACGCTTTCCCCTTGACTGCGAATCAACTTAATCAGTCCAGCCACAATGACCTGGCTCACCTCGTGGGCAATCGAGATATAGAAATCGTCCTTGGCTTTAATCCCCGACACCACATGGTTGACCAATTCATCCTCCATGTAGAAATCCGCCAACGGATCAATGTACATCGACTTATCAGGGAAAATTGAGTTCAAGAACATCAGCTCATCAAGACGACCTGACTCCGCCGCCACCTGGGCAATTTTTGAAAACAGATCGATATCACCCTTCGGGTCCATGATGACCACGGAATACCCCTTCCGGATATCCTGTTCCACAATAGATTCAACCAAGCGGGTCTTTCCAATCCCAGTGGTTCCCAGGCAGCCAAAATGACCTCCCCGCTCGGCATCGGGAATGGCGATCACCCCCTCATGGTGATGATCTGACATGTTGACGCCAAACCCGACTACCGTCGCTGAAGGATGAATCGGTGCTAATCGACCGGTTGCGTTGATTTCCCTCAAGTTTTCAAACATATCTACTGCCATTGGCGATCCTTTCGTTCGATGACTAGCCCTAATTCAGTAATACCCGCCTGCCTCTAGATCCAATCTGGAAGCTTCCAGACCCAACCAAGCGGCACCAATTGCTAGGAAAAGGTTGTTCACTGAGGGCCCGGGAATGGTCACTCGGTATGTCTTTCATATAGGACCTCCGTTCCTCGTAACACTTGTAAGGAGTTTTAATGAAAATCGAGCGGCATTTCACGAAATCGCTCCAGACGCCATATCAGGACATGACGTTTTCGCCTCGAGTCTCTGTCTCACGGAACGCCAAGGGAGAAGAAACCAGACGTGAGACAGTTCTCGCCCCGGATTCATGGTCTCAGGTAGCCGTCGACATCTTGGCTCAGAAGTACATGCGACGAGCTGGACTGCCCCGGAACATCAGCCCTACGGGAAGCGAAACAGACGCCAGGCAGGTGTTTCAACGCATCGCAGAATGTTGGGTCTATTGGGGGGAGGATGGCCAGTACTTCGATTCCGACGACGATGCGACAGCCTTCTCTGAAGAAATCCAATACATGCTCGCACATCAAATCGCGGCTCCGAATTCTCCGCAGTGGTTCAACACCGGACTCCATCACGCATACGGAATCGCCGGACCGTCACAGGGACTTTGGCGATACAACCCGACTACTCGTCAGCCAGAACAAATCAACAACTCGTACGAACACCCGCAGGCCTCGGCTTGCTACATCCAATCTATCCACGATGACTTGGTCAACGAAGGGGGCATCATGGACCAGTGGGTTCGTGAAGCCCGACTCTTCAAATTCGGGTCTGGAAGCGGAACGAACTTCTCGACCTTGCGGGCCAAAAAAGAATCCCTCTCTGGAGGCGGCACATCGTCTGGACTACTGTCCTGGCTGAAGATTGGCGATCGTGCAGCTGGAGCCATCAAGTCAGGGGGAACTACGCGTCGCGCCGCCAAGATGATCGTCCTCGACCTGGATCACCCGGACATCGAAGAATTCATCGATTGGAAAGTCAAAGAAGAGCACAAAGTCGCAGCCCTGGTGGCTGGCTCTCATCTCTGCAAGCGACATCTGAGCGCGGTACTGCAAGCCTGCTGGGTCAACGAAGATGGCAGGGATCTTGTCCAGCCCAACCCCAAACACAACACCAAGCTGAATGAAGCGATTCGCTCAGCACAGGCAGCGAACGTACCTGAAACCTATCTCCGACGCGTCCTCACACTCGCAAAGAAGGGGATCAAGGATTACGACTTCGCTGTGTTTTCGTATGCCTGGGAAGGCGAAGCCTATGAAACAGTCAGCGGACAAAATGCCAACAACAGTGTGCGGATTCCCAAAGCCTTTATGGACACGCTCACTGACGATGGCCTCTGGTCCCTGGTCAATCGAACGAATAAGCACATCGCAAAACAGGTCAAAGCCCGTGAATTGTGGGACCGGCTCTGTCTGGCTGCCTGGCAATGTGCGGATCCAGGCGTGCAATACTCTGACATCATCAACGATTGGCACACCACGCCGGCTCATGGTCCCATCAATGCCAGCAACCCCTGCTCGGAATATCTGAGTAATGACGACACGAGTTGCAACCTCGCGTCAATCAACCTGGTCAAATTCCTACAACCGGATGGCGCACTCAACATCGAAAGCTATCGTCACGCCATTCGTCTCTGGACGATCGCGCTGGATATCACAGTCCACATGGCGTCCTACCCCAGCAAAAAGATTGCTGAACGGACCGGCCACTTGCGTCAACTCGGGTTGGGCTACGCGAACCTCGGCGCCCTGCTGATGCGAATGGGACTTCCCTACGATTCCGTCGAAGGTCGAGCCTACGCAGCCGGCTTGACGGCGATCATGACCGGTCATGCCTACGCCACGAGCGCAGAACTGGCGAAAGACTTAGGTCCCTTTGAGGGCTACAAGGTCAACGAAGGTATGATGCGACGCGTCATCATGAATCACCGAAGTGCCGCTCATGGTGGCACCGGTTTCTATGATCTCACCAGTCCCGCTCAGCCACTGGATCGTACACATTGTCCCAGCGCGCTGATGGTATGGGCTGAAGAAACCTGGGACCAGGCACACGCACTTGGACTCGCTCATGGCTATCGAAACGCTCAAGTAACTGTGATCGCGCCTACGGGCACCATCGGCCTCGTAATGGACTGCGATACCACTGGCGTCGAGCCAGATTTCGCGCTTGTAAAACATAAGGTCCTTGCCGGAGGCGGGACCATGAAACTCATCAATCACTCCGTTCCTCACGCGCTCCGCACACTCGGCTATTCCGAATTGGACATTATCGACATCGTCACCTATGCAGCTGGGCACGACTCGTTGGCACATTGTCCGATCATTAACATCACACGCCTCCGAGACCTCGGGGTGACGGACGTCGCGATCGAACGAATCAATCAGGCTCTGGAACGCAGTCTTGATCTGTCCATGGTCATCACACCAGAAACCCTCGGCATCGAATGGTGCATGGACAAGTTCCGCATGAGAAAAGAAGATCTGTCCATGAAAGGCTTCAACGTCCTCAGTCACCTGGGTTTCACGAAGGAGGAAGTCGAGATCGCCAATACGTGGGCCTGTGGCACCCTCACCATCGAGGGTGCCCCGTCCCTCAAACCAGAACATCTGCGCGTGTTCGAATGTGCCGTACCGGCCGGCAATCACGGCACGCGCTGTGTCAGCCCGGAAGGGCATGTGCGGATGCTGGGAGCCATTCAACCCTTCGTCAGTGGAGGGATCAGCAAAACCATCAACATGCCGGCGAGGTCAGAACCACATGATATCGCAGCAGTCTACCGCCTGGCATACGAACTCGGGGTCAAATGTATCGCTGTGTACCGTGATGGATCCAAACTCAGCCAGCCACTCAACGCAATCGGAGCAGACGCCTTGCAAGAAGCAGTAGACAACCACAACATCCCGGCCGTTGCCAACGAGCTTGCGTCCAAAGTCCTTGAAAACGGACGCGGGACACATCGCGCATTACCGAACAGACGGAAGGGCATTACTCAAAAGGTCGTTCTCGGGGGACACAAAATCTACGTCCGCACCGGAGAGTACGAAGACGGTACCCTCGGCGAGATCTTCCTGGACATGCACAAGGAAGGCGCGGCGTTTCGGAGTCTGATGAACTGCTTTGCCATCGCGATCTCCCTCGGACTCCAATACGGGGTACCACTGGAAGAATTCGTGAACGCCTATGTGTTCACGAGGTTTGAACCGAACGGACCCGTGTCCAACCACGACAATATCAAGATGGCCACCTCGATCATGGACTTAATCTTCCGCGATCTGGGCATCAACTATCTTGGTCGCAAGGAATTCGCCCAAGTCACGGTCGCGGCAGAAGATCTTCGAGGGGACTCGGTGAAACCCTATGCAAAACAGACTGGCGATGGAAAGCATCTCCCTGTGGCCATGCAGGTCTCAGGGATCATAGACCCCAGCGCGCACGTCGCGATCGCCAGGAAGAAAGGGTACGAAGGGGAACCCTGCACCACCTGTGGGCAGTTCACACTGGTCAGAAGCGGTACATGCCTACGATGCGATTCCTGCGGATCGACTTCCGGGGGGTGTAGTTAATCGCCTCTGTTATCTCTGCAAAAAGAACAGAGAGGAAGCTGAGTGCCACCAACGCCACATACTGTATCGGATAGTGAGTCCCGTATGACCGCGGTACGAACGCAATCCCCCAATCCACATCATGAGAGACCAGCTCCTACGGGCATGCGTGCCACACAAAAACAGCATCCGTCCGGACTCCAATTACACTGGCGGGTCATCTATCGCCTTCCCGACCACCCACTCCAAGGCGGCCGTATTATTGATTTCATCGATGCCACACCAAGCAGCCAAATCAGACTGGATACCGACGTCACGATCGCTCTCGATCAAATAGTGAGTGTCGCGCAACTGTCAGGAGAAGGAGAAACCCTCGCCGCCTGGAGTGTTTCAACTCACGGGCTCGACGGCATGAAAGGACAGAAGAAGATGTCAGAGACCAGACATGATAAATGGTTGAAACGTTACCGGCGGATTCTAGATCTCACACTTGGGCTCACACAAGAAGATCCCCGCTTTACCCCTATCATGGCCATGATCTCGCAATGCGATCGCTGCTATCAAGAAGGCGACGACGCCCAGTTCATCACGGTCGGAAAGCGGATTGCCGCCCTCATGAACACACCTACTCAACTTCAATCGGTACCGCCACACTCACGCCCTGCGCACTAGTCAGCGCCTATCTCGTCGGCATATTCACTTTAGCCTCAGAAGGAATGGTTATGTCTGAACTCTCGCCTATCGTGTCACAATTCCGTCAGGCTCGACGCGTATCGGTCCCCCTCGTGGCCATCAACACCCCCGACTCAACAGCCACCATGCGTGTTCTCATGTGGTCCTTGCTCGATGCCAAGAAAGTCGCAGTAGAGACAACAAAGAATGCGCTCGACCTTCTGGACTTCCCACTCCTGAAATGGGACGCCGGCCACGGCCTGGTCGCGATCAATGAAAAAGGATTGGCCGATCACGCCAACCTGACCAGTGGAGGCACAAAACAAAATACGTCGATCAATCCCGCTGAAGCGCTCCGGATGCTGGAAAACCTGTCACAGGACGGCATTGTGTTCTTCTACTCAGCGCACCGCTTCATCAACAACGATTTCGTGGCACAGGGGATCGCCAATTTACGTGATCGATACAAAATGAACGGCCGCATGCTCGTCCTGCTCAGCTGTGGGGTCACCGTGCCCGCCGATCTCTCGAACGACGTCATTGTGTTCGATGAACCGTTGCCGTCACCCGCACAGCTCGAATCCATCGTCAAAGATCAGCATGCACACGCAAAGTTATCCGCTCCCGATGAAGAAACACTGGGGAAAGCCGTGGAAGCCGTCCAAGGACTCGCGGCCTTCACGACCGAACAAGTCGTCGCCCTCTCCATGACCCCGAAGGGGGTGAATCTCGATCGCCTCTGGGAACGGAAGCGACAAATCATCGACGACACCCCAGGCTTGACCATTTGGCGAGGCGGAGAGCGCTTCTCTGACATTGGAGGACTCACTGGCATCAAACAGTTCTTCCAACAAGTCATCAAGGGAAAAGAGGCACCCCGTTGCATCGTCGTGTTGGACGAAATCGAGAAACATGTGCCCTCCTCAGCCGGAAATACTCAGCAAACCTCTGAAATCGGCAAAGGCATCATGGGAAATCTCCTCAGTTACATGCAGGACCACCAGGCGGCCGGCGCCATGTTAGTAGGAATCCCCGGCTGTTCCAAAACGTTGTTGGCAAAAGCGACCGCCTCGGAAGCCTGGATCCCAGCCATCCAACTCAACCTCGGCCGACTCAAAGCCTCATTGTTAGGTGAAACCGAACGCCAGGTTGAGCAAGCCCTCAATATCATTTCCGCGATCTCACAGGATCGGACCCTGTTCATCGCCACCTCCAATGACATTTCAGGTCTCCCGGGCGAACTGATTCGACGATTCTCGCTGGGAACGTGGTATGCCGACCTGCCCACTGAGGAGGAAGCACGTCTGATTTGGGAGATTTATCTCAAAAAATACAACATCCCCGAGAGCTACGACCTGCCAGAGTCCTCCAATTGGAGCGGGGATGAAATCTCTCGTTGCGCACGCCTCAGTTGGAAGCTGAATATCTCCCTCAAGGAAGCAGCAGAAAAGATCATCCCGATTGCAACCAGCCAGAAAGATCGCATTGAGAAATTGAGAAACGAAGCACATAGCACCTACCTGTCCGTCTTAACAGGCAAGGTATACCAGAAGACGCAGAAGGCCGATTCCTCCTTCATGCCTGACCGGAAATTCAAAGATGCGGCATAAAAGCGAGGGCGCCGTCACAACCACGCTCACGGCACGAGGAGCGAAGGCGTTGACAGGGATGCGAACGTGGCAACAAGCCGCATGTACCATCTACAGCCGGTTAGAATCAAGGAGTTAGCGCGATGAATAGGGCCGACGCTACACATGCGGGGGAATGAAAGAACCGAAATGCGTACTCCTCTATTATTTCGAATCTATCCCCCACGCGGTGAAGGTGAGGATCCTACGAGTCCCCCTTGAGATCGCCATCCATTATCTGTCAGGCCAGCTCAGACGCGAGAGTACGAGATTCGCGACTCGGCAGTCGCACCACTCCCACCTCACCATGACGGAGAGATGAACCATGACGCTCGAGCCCTGTCCCCCCACAGAGGACGTTACCGACTTTTTCACCCAGCGCCGGCACTATTCGGTCATTCCCAACAAAAACGCGCTACACCCGACACGGCCCTACGGATACACGATCAAGCTCTCTCCTCCCATTGTGGACCACCAAGACCATATGGATGTCGAAGGCATCGGGTATTGGCCGATCACCCCGCCCAGAATCGGGGTCTTGCGCTACCAGGGCTGGTACAAGTATCGCTACCTCGCGCAACGCCGTTGTGATGAGCTCAACCACGGCAGGTCGTCGCCTCACATCAGTACACCGGTAGTCGATCCCAACGCCGATTGAAAGGTGCACAATGCCCTGCTACCTCGAACAACAAGTCACCGTCTCACTCCCCCACACCGATCACGAGATCCTACAACAAGCCCTCACGCAGCTGGGGTGGAACTTCGAAGGTGATCAAGACCGGCTGGTCATCAGAACTTCAGGAAGGGAAGTCATAACCATCGCCAATCATGAAGCGACGGTACGAGGCGGGCAGGAGCATCTGATCGAGACATTGAGCATGACCTGCGCCCAAACCATCCTTCGCACCGCAGCCCAGGAATTCGGATGGACGTTCGAGACTGTGAATGAACAAGAACAGGAATTTGTGATGGAACACTACTAACCCTACACCCACGGCAGGATACGAATGACTGACACAATTCGCGTCAAGATTGAACCGGGCGGACGAATCAAGATCTCTACCGATAGCATCAGCATGCCCAATCACGGCAACGCAGAAGACGCCATCCGCATGATCGCCCGCCTAGCCGGCGGAATGATCACGATCACAACACGAGACACCGTGCATGAACATGTTCACACGCACGAACATGATCACATACACGAATGAAAGGAAATGCCCATGAAGACCGCGTCTCTCCCGATTCCTCCGCAGCCATTCGCCCCGCTCTGGCAGAATGCCATCTGCCTGATCTTGACCTTTCATAAACTGGGCAGCAAACGCCGTCTCCAGACCAAAGAGGTCTTATCGATCGACACCGATGAAAAGCTGATCCGGGTGACCAAATCGATCCTGAACTGCAAGGAATATACGGCGATCTCAAAGCTGTACAACAAGATCCGAGGCCAGCTTAAACCACTGGTCCTTCCTTCCGGCATGAAATCAGGGGTCTATCTCATCCCCATCAGCTTCACCCAAGAGCTGAATGACATCCTCACGAAAGGACGACAGGACCTGGCCCCGTTGATCGACTATTTCTGTCAGGTCTATCCAGCTCGAGTCGCTGCTGACCAGTATCGTCTGAAGGACGCCTACGACGCCACCGACTATCCCGACGAGGACACGGTCAAAACGGCCTTCTGGATCGAAGCGCACTACATTACCTGGGACCTGCCGGTTACCATGGCCTCGATCAGCGAAGCCATGCTCACAAAAGAAACAGAGAACGCCCAGCGGAAGCTGGAAGAAATGCTCGCTGAGATCAACCTGTCTCTCCGCGAAGCCATGCGGCAATTAGTCCGACATCTCCGGAATCGACTGACTCCGCGCGCAGATGGCACCCAAAAGGCCTTTAAGGCCTCGACGGTGAACAACCTCCTCGACTTTCTAGGTCGTTTCGATGCCAAGAACCTTGGGAAGGACACGGAACTCACGGACGTGGTTAGCCAGGCCAAGATGCTCTTAAACGGGGTCAGCCCCAAGGAACTCCGAACCAATCAGCCTCTTGCCGAAATGATTCAAGTAGGCATGAACGATGTCGAAAAGCGGCTTGATGCACTACTCGTGAGCAAGCCATCCCGCCAGTATCGCTTCGACGAAGCCGCGTAATCTCATTGAACGCGCACTTCCGATCTAGGACACCAGGACAATATCCTGTATCCATCCGTTATGACTCTGAAAGAAGGGACGTTAGGGTGCGATGAATATCACTCCTGAACACATCGCCCAGGCAAGAAAGATCAACATGATCGACTATCTTCGCCAACTGGGACACCGACCGGTCCAAAGCCGGCCAGATCATGCGCTCTATCACTCTCCTTTGAGAGAGGATCGCAACCCGTCGTTCTCCGTCTCATTTGTCAAAGGAGCATGGGTCTGGTTTGACTTCGCACGGGAGGAGCATGGCGATCTCATCGACTTCGTACAACGCTACTCGAATCTCTCGTTCAAAAAAGCGATCGAACGACTCATTCATCCCGGCAATGACCCCGTCATTCCACGGTTGACTATGGGAGTTCCTGACAATACGACCAGCGATCGTGAGCGGATCCACTATGCCCGGAAGCTCTACTACGGCGCGAAAGTGGCCATGACGCAGGAACGCGAACGAGAACTCCGCAACTACTTCGCTCTGCACCGTCTTCCGTACTATACGCATCTAGGAGCAGTCTGGTTGCCGCTGGGAGAATTGAATCTCCCCTACATCGCCTTTCCATTACCCACCCCCAATGTGCATTTCATTCAGGGACTCATGTGCCGATCCTTGCGGGATGTGCCCGTCGACCGACGACGACTATTCCGAGGAATCGGCTCTCCTTGGATTCTCAAACGCAACCACGCGCCTATGTTAGTGACTGAAAGCATTATTGATTGTCTGGCAGGCGATCAACTCTTTGGACCTTCCTTTACCCTCTGTGCCCTCAATGGTTTAGGACAAGCCCAGAAACTGCTGTCCTACGTGCAGCGACTACACACCAAGATCGTCTACCTGGCCCTGGACAATGACCCAGAGGAACACAAAGGCCCTCGAGTCCAAAAGGAGCTGGTGGAATCCCTCACCACACACGGCGTCCATACCATCGAAGTGCAAGTTCACCATCACGCCAAGAAAAAGGATCTTCACAGACTTCTATTGGCCAAACCCGAACGCATTTCGCTCTTTGAGCTCGCCAAAACCGGCATCCACCACGCCGCACTGCAACAAACCGCCGGCTAGCCGCGACACCTCTGCTCTGGCATCACCATTTTCATCTCACCAAAGGACTCGGTATGACGTCTCGACATGTCCCGATCGCGGACTTCATCGATCAATTTCATACCTCGCTCTGCGCCACGGCCGCGGCGGAGCTGCAGCCCAGGTTCAAGCCAGAGCACAGGAACCAGTCACAGTATGTACAACATGTCTTCAAGCAGCCGCTCTTCCCCGCCCAGCTGGATTGCTCCGCAGCACTTGCGCTCCGTCTCTCGACGCACAAAGACTCGATTGCAGTGGCAGAAATGTCCTGTGGCAAAACGAGAATGGGGGTAGCCACCAGCCGCCTTCAACACACGAAGCGTGCATTAATTGTGGTCCCACCACACCTGGTTGACAAATGGCAAGAAGAGATTCTGGCCGTTCTTCCCAATGCACGTGTCGTCATACTCGAATCCATCAGTGGTGTGGAAACCGCTGCACAAGCCCCCATCGATCCAGACAGGCCGTTCTTTGCGATCATTTCACGAGAGCGCGCCAAGCTTTCATACGCCAGAAAACCAGCGATCATTCCCAAGACCTACAAGGTTGAGGATCGACGACTCATTCGCTATGTCTGCCCCCACTGCTGGATCCCCGTCACAGATAAAGAAGACATCCCCCTCGATCCCGACACCCTAGGTGCTGAAGACAAATGTAAGATGTGTACCGGTGTCCTCTGGACATTTGACCCCGAAGGACCTCGACGCTTCGCGCTCGGTGACTTCATCTGCCGAAAGTTCCCATTTAAGTTTGATCTGCTGATCGGTGATGAGCTGCATACCCTTGAAGGGAAAGGCTCTGCTCAGGGGCTCGTCTTTGCCAATCTGATCGGCAAGACCAAGAAAGTGATCGGACTCACGGGGACACTCTCGAATGGAAAATCCACCTCGCTCTTCTACCTGCTCTGGCGGCTAGTGCCAGACCTTCGCGAAATGTTCCCCTACCATGCCGATAAACAGTGGATCGACGCCTTCGGGGTCTGGGAAGAACGAACCACGACACTCGACACTGATACGGTGATCGAACATGGCAAACAATCCCGTCGACGCGTGTATGTGACCGTCCGGGAGCGACCCGGTATATCACCTGCCCTCATCCCCTATCTAATCGAACGATGCATTTTCATGAAGATGGAGGATCTCGGCCTTGCCCTGCCGCCATACAGGGAGCAAGTGCTGCCGATCCAGTTCAACGACGCCCTAGCTGCCAACTATGACGAGTTACGAAACAAAGCCAAGGAACTGATTCGGAAGGCCAGAAAATCTCGTGACGGACATCTCCTTTCCACCACGATTCAAAGTCTGCTGGCCTATCCCGATCGCTGCATGATTGCCCCAGAAGTGATTACCGACAAATTCGGTGAAATCCTCTTTGAACTCCCCGCCTTGCCTAGCGATATCATCTACCCCAAAGAACAGGAACTACTGGACCACATCGCCATCAACGTCAAAGCCGGCTTCCGGACCATGGTCTACTGTACCCATACCGAAACACGCGATATCACCGGGCGGCTGGCCTCTATTATTCAAGGAGCCGGATATCGCGCGACTGTGATGAAAGCCTCAATTAGCGCACGGCGACGAATGGGCTGGCTGCGCGAACAACGGAAACGTGGCCTCGATGCCATGATCTGCCAGCCGCAATTAGTCGAACTGGGATTGGACCTCCTAGAATACGAGCGTATTTTTTGGTTTGAGCCAGAGTACAAAATCAATACAGTTCGCCAGGCTTCACGTCGGTCATGGAGAATTGGACAAACCAACGATATTCTGGTGTCAGCGAGTTTCTATGCCTCCTCCTTCCAACAACAAGCCTGGGCACTCATCGCTAGAGGCATGCAAGCCGCCCTACATACGGAAGGAGACCTGGTCAGCCATGCGATTAGCGTCTTTGAACAAGAAGACGATCTGACGCTCGCCCTGATCAAGTTTCTGCTTGATAAGAACCCGGAAATCCTGAGCGCCGAACGAGCCTTCCAGGAACTACACGCCACCGCACGGGCCTACGTGGAAACCGTGGACGATGGTCCTATCCCAGCTGCACTCCCCGCACCCACGATTTCAACCGAGAGCACCTGCTTAACCAGCCCCAAACAGGCGGAGGCTGCACAAGCAGTTCGACAAGCCATTGACCAGCTCAGTCTCTTCGCCGCATAACCTCGAAAGGATCGACATGGATAGTGAAACCGCCGCGCCTTTGACTATCTCAATCCAGGGCTTTGAGGCGGTCGTCGAGGCATTTGCGTACGATGAGCAACACCACACACCAGCCTTACGAGCGATCTCAATTGTCGGTCGCCCCACGCTCATCAAATCGGTGGTCTCGAACCTCTTTCTACACAATGAAGGAGCAATCGGGCATCTCCATCGAATCAGTATCCCCATCCATCCCTTTCTGCCCATGACCCACTATCAACGACGGCTCCCTTCAGGCCTAGTTTCAAGCCTCCTGATACCAAGAGCCGCAACGCGATACTCAATTGCAGTGGGAGAACCGGCCTTTCTGATTCAACGATCTGATCGTATCGACGAGATCCCGGCATCATTCGGTCCCGTTCTCGATCGACTGGTACCCTACCCGATCCTGCCGGAATGGCTATCCGCTCTCTGGCAGCTCGGACACAGCCAGAAATGGATCAGGGAACTCCCCGGTCACAATATCCGGTGCTTTGTCATGAATCCCAATATCAAAACCTTACGAGACGAGATCGGCGCGCAACTCAAGAAGAAACACCTGCCCGTCCTCAATAAAGCCGCGTAACGACACCATCCATTCACTCACACATTTTCTCAGGAGAAAGACACCCATGCATCTTGAGGGCAGGGCGAAGGCCGGATTTTATCCCTTGCCACCCCGCGTGACTGATCTAATCCTGAAACACATTCAACCCAGTCCTGCAGGCACCGGAGCCTTACTCGACGCGTGCTGTGGAGAAGGGGTCGCTGCCTCAACAATCGCTCGCCACCTCACGCTCACGAGCTACGGATGTGAGATCCATAAAGGACGGGTTGAGGCCTCCGCTCACATACTCGATCGGACACTCTGCTCGGATGGACTCAGCGCACGCATTCAACGCGAGCACTTCACCGTCTGCTTGCTCAACCCTCCGTACGATAGTGAAGGCTATAACACGCGATCCGAGGACATCTGGCTGCACCACATGACAGGGACTCTGAAGATGAACGGCCTGATGATCCTGGTCATTCAGGAAGAACAATGCTCATTCAAATTGAAACAGTACCTCTTTGCTCATTTTCGCCGCCTCCATTTCTTTCGCTTCCCCGAAGATGAATATGAACGATTCAAGCAAATCATCGTACTCGGGACACGAGGACAAACATCCAAGACCCGCTACGAGATCGATCGACTCGCAGGAACCAGTATCCAATGGGATGAACTCGGCTCTCCCGATACAGAGACTATGATCACATTACCAGCAGGATCCACGACGGCAGACCTGTTCTATTCGGATTGGATCGACCCAGAAGATCAACTCCGAGAAGTCCGTGAACATGGGATTTGGCATGACCCCGCGGTACACAATGCGTTGCACTTTCCCGCACAAACACTCTGCACCCCTCTGATGCCAGTACGGAAAGGCCATCTCGTGAGAATGATCGCAGCCGGCCTCCTCAATAATTCCCTGATCACGACAGACAAGCAACGATGGGCCATTAAAGGCAGCACAACCAAAACCAAGGCCAAACTTCCTGCCATTGAAGAAGAGTATGAAACAGACAAGGGGCTAGAAATCCGAGAAGTTGAAAGGACCATCGAACGATTCAAGCCAGTTGTGGAAGCCTGGGACCTTACGGCCGGACCCACGTTCGGTGACCACATCGTGATCGATTGCTAACCTCATGACAGCCGCGTCCATCAGACCGCCAACACACATCGCATCCGAACAGGCCGATCGGTCGACCAGGAAATACGTCTGGAAGGATGCGCTCGACCTCACCCTACGCCAGCAGTACAACGGCACCATCAAGGGGCGAGCGAGAGAACTCGCGACACACATCGGGTTCCCTGTCTGGGAAATCAAGCGACGAGCCGCCCACCTTGGGCTGACCTACAGTCAAGATCGGCGACCCTGGACGAAAGAAGAGGAACAGTTTGTCGAAGAACACGCTGGATCCTGGATGAGAGAGCGGATGGCCAAGAAACTGAAGCGCTCCCTCACCTCTGTCATCATGAAATGCAAACACATGAAGCTACGCACCCGCTTCCGGGATGGCTACACACTTCGGGAACTGGAAGAAGCGTTTGGTCAGGACCACCATACGATTGAACGATGGGTCAAGGATGGCAAGCTGAAGGTCCGCTATCGTGGAACCAATCGTGACCGGGACGCCTGGAATGTCAGCGAACGAGCCATTCTCGATTTCATCACCAACTACCCCATGACCTTCCGTATTCAATGTGTTGACCAGCTGTGGTTTCTCGATCTGCTGCTCGGTGGGGCCATTATCAAGAAAGCTTTAGATGCCGCCCAAAGAGCTACCAACACCGACGTCGCTGCATAACCCATACAACTACGACAGCCATCCTCTCAGCATCAAAGGAGTGACGATGAAGCTCACCTGCAACCTCTCTGACATTGTCAGTCTTCTCCGGAACTCAGCGGCTCTGTTGGACGCAAAGACTACGCTTCCCATCAGCGGCCATATTCTGCTGACAGCCCAAGAGAACCTCTTAACTATCCAGGCCACAGACCTGGAAACTGGATTTCAGGGAAGCTGTGAAGCCAAGATCAAGACACCAGGAACCGTGACGCTCCCGGGAAAGAAAGCTTTGGAGATTCTTCGAGAACTCTCCGGGGAGACCGTGGAGATCACGCAGGCCGACAATCAGAACGTCAAAATTCAATCGGGAGGAAGTAAATTCACCATTCAGGGACTCCCGCCTAATGAATTCCCCAGCATTCACGGACTCGACACACCTCTGGAACTCGATCTTCCGCGAGAGGACTTTGAAACCCTCTTGCGCGAAGTGATTCCATCAATCGGAGACGACCAGAGCCGGTTTATCCTCAATACCGTGCGAGCCGAAATCTCAGGAACGACAACCCCCAAACTTCGGCTGGTGAGCACCAACGGACATCGGCTCTCGATGGCAGAGAAGTCGATGGGCACCTGGCGCTCTAAACCCGAAAACGATCACAAGATCATGATCGCCAAGAAAGCGGCGACCCTTATCGTCAAACTCCTTGGAGAATCGGATCAAGTCACGGTGGGGGTCGGCATCACCACAAACTTACTGGTCCTACAAATTGGCTCGGTGCGACTGGCCAGCCGCTTGGTCGATGGCAACTACCCAAATTACAATCAGGTGATTCCCAAAAAACTGGCTGCCCAGATGGAGATTGACGGGCCGCAGTTCGCAGAAGCCCTTCGACGCGTGGCCGTGATGGCAGAATCCACATCACCGGCCGTCGACCTGACACTCAGTGCGGACGGGTTGAAGGTCGAGACCCAGAATCCCAATCTGGGAACTGCAAACGAAACCCTGGCAGCAACCATTGGGGTGGAACGCCTGGAGACTCGGCTCAACGCGAGATACTTGATTGAATCAATTCAGACCGCACCTTCCCAAAACATCCGTTTCCACATGGAAGACGGTCTGAAGCCCTGCGTACTCACAAATGGCGACGTATCGAGATGGCTGACCGTGATTATGCCTATCAATAAGCCTAACAAAGCTGCAGCATAACTCCATACGAAGTCTCAGGCACACAAAAGGGTCAGACGCAGTCACCACCGTTGTGACACGCGCAGCTACATTTACTCATACCACTGCGTCTAGGATGGTGGCCCGATGGCCCCCGATTGCGCTTCCATTTGCGGCGACACATGATAACCCGCCGCCACCGGAGCAACCCGTAGCCGGCACGACTTGCGAAACGGGTATCGAGAGAGAGATCAAGATGGGTGAACGCTTTTAAGAAGCTGTCTCTGGAGCGCCGGTGGAAAACAGTTATCTCATTGGATTGCGCGTTCGTGTGGGCTTTCGATACTCCCAAGGAGGAACCGGAGCAGGATCTTGCCACAGCCCATTGCTTGCCTCTCGGGCTTCAGCTTCAACCCCATGAGTTGCTCATTGGCTGGCGCATACTTCCGATACCACCAGCACCAGGCGTCCTTGACCTGTGTGTGATTGACGTTCGTGCCATCGGGCAGAAGCACATCGGCAATGGTGCGCTTGTATTTGTCGAGGCCGTGCGTCTGCTATAAGGGTTTGAGATGGCTGTTGTAGGGCGCTATCGCGTTTCCGACGATGTAGACCTCCCTTGAACCCTCAGCAGAGTGGTCTGATTGAAGGACCCGCACTGTACACACTGCCCCTCATCGGCATACTGTCGAAAAACCTACTCGGTCAGCGCAAGAGCACGTCCCGATCACATTCGGAGCAGTGACGGACTCCCTCAACGACGGTGGGTTGCAATCGATCCCATTGCTTGGGACACTTGAAGCTGAACTCACAGGAAATCTTGGCGGCGGGGTTCCAAGGTGAATCTGGATCTGGTGTGGTCATTCCCTCATTTCCCTTCAATCCGCCAGCCTTGCCCATAGGGATTGCCGGCGCCAAACTGATTGTTGAGCGAGTCAGGCGAATACGGATTCCCGTATCGGCCGTAAGTGTTGCTGGTCGAATCAGGATCATACGGGTTCGTGCTGAGCCTGCTCCGATAGGCTCCCTGCGCCTGGCTAACTTGCCATTCAGGTTCAACCCGTCTGGCATAGTCACTTCCCCTGCCGTGCCTGTCCAACTCTCAAGTGGGTCATGGCAGTCACCAGAATGGCAGGAATACTGCTACAAACAACCAGTAAGAAAGTGAATCAACCACCTGCTGGCCCATAATTTCTGCTTGAATAAAGTAAGCCGATCTGCGCCATAAGAGGCACTGCCCTCAGGGTGCTGTGCCTGATTTCGGTGATCCTTTAGAAGCGTGAGCATCTTCATATTGTGCGCATTCAAAGTTAGCTTACCGCGAAAAACGTTTCTCACCACACTTCCCATTGACTGCTTATCTCCAGGACTGAGCTTCTTCTTGTCAAAATCGAGAAGTAGCGTGATCGGATCAGCTTTGCGGAGAGCCTCCGAGTCCCCTTGAGCCCAATGCCTTCCTAACAGGTTGAGCAGCTCTGACTTGACCGCCAGGTAGGTGCAGGTTGGAAGACCGCCTGGCCAGGAATTCGCGAACGGTTCATGCATGAACACTTCGGCAAGTTCGATAAATCGGCGGGTGTTCGGGGCAAGACGTTCCCATGAAGATCCGAATGCTTCGGACAGCCGTTCTCTAGCTCTGGCAAAAAGGGCGGGATTAGAGTCTCGCGCAAGTTTTTCGACGAGCCTCGCGTTCTCCTCGGCCAGAGCTTCGACTTGACGATCGCGTGCGGTGATGGTGTCCCAGCATAGTCTGGTGATCCTGTGAAGCTCATTGTCGACATTCGTGATCGCTGTCCCACGCTCTTTGAGAAGGAGTAGCTCGTACGCCCGCATGACCGAGAGGTAGTCCTCTTCCTGAAGGCGACCGGCTTTATGCTCGCTCTCCAGAAGCTGGATATAGAACTTCGCCCGATCGTATAGCCCGAGACCGCAGTAGAGATAGACAACGGTCGGGCCATTACCAGTTAAAATGTTCTCATACTCGGGAGAGGCTTCTAGGCCACGTACTTGAGCCAGGAGATACTCATACATCGCCAGCGAATGGACCACCATGTGATCCTCATCGCGCCCCTCGTCGTCGCAGTGCTCGAAGTACCACTGCGCCATACCTTCAAGGATCGGATACTCGTCCAATGAGAGAGGGCACAAGTCTGTTGCCCGATTCTGGAAGACATCCCAGGCCGTGGGAATCTTGTCGTGAGCAATGCCGGTGTGAGTGAATGACAAGGCTTCCATCAGCCAGGCTGCCTCATCGAGAAAGTCACCTGCTAAGACAAGATCGAAGCGGACTCGGATGCCATTGATGATCTCAGCGTCTGTGACCACGTCTGGAGTCTCATTCAGTCGCACCCTCAACGCCTCTAGCTTTGCCTCACGTTCATTCTGCATCTTCGTCTTCTCGGGGTCGTCCATGAGCGACCCAATCAAGTCCTTGAGATCCATAAGCCTCCGTAGTGCCACGCTTAATTTTAGACAGCGTGCTTCTCGTTGCTAACCACCCATTTTGCAGAGAATTCGACTGAGTTCGAGGCGAGGACAAGCCGTGGCTTAACGGGTGTCCATGGAATTGGGGGGAAGGTTATCCAGCCAATCTTCCTTCTTAGAAAGCTCTGTCATTCTGAAGGCTCCTCACATGCTTACATCTTGATTGGTAGGCACCCCAATGACTTGGGACTCTTCAGGTCTCCTCTCAACGAATAGCTTGTGATTCTGAATTCTGACTCCCCGAGAGACCAGGAGTTCCTCCCAAGGACGACGATATCCAATATCAGGAGATGATAGGAGCTCTAGAGACTCTTCCTGCTCAGTAAGTTTCCGGAATGCCTCAAATTGGGGATAGTTGGGGAGGACAAAGGTCTCCTTCCTATGAAGAATCGGGGGATTGGGAGAATTGAGGTATTCTCGAATTCCATATGTCGTCTTGGGAAGGTAGACTTTGATGCTTCGCAGCAGCGCAGGATGTGGATCCTCGTCGAAGTTTTGATACTGTAAAAAGGAAAGAGCCCGGCCGTCTTTGGCAAACTTCACAAGATCATATGGAAGCTCTCCCACTATTTCCTTCCCCGCAAATAGGAGCACTCGCAGCAGGGGAGGAAGCTCATCTTCAGCAGAACGGTGAACGTACAGGTGAGAAGGAAGCAGCTTCCCTATTCGGCAAGTCGCACAGATGTTCGCCACAACCTCTGGCTTTCCAATGCTGAACAGAAACTCCTCACCCTCTTTCAAGGCCTCACTGTAAGTTCTCCAACTTGCCTTAATATCGCTCTGGATTGAGACCGGAAGCTTTGAAATGCCTGGAGGCTTGATATGTTCCAATCTCAACATTGCAAGGTATGTAAGAATATCTTCGCGCCGTTGGGTTCTTGAACCTTGGAAGGCCGTATGATCAATGAGCCCGAGGGCCAATCGCTCGATTCGTTCCTGTGATCCAAAGCGTTCAACGAGTTTTGAATACTTTGGAAATTCGTCGGGTAAAGGAAGGCGGCCTAGACGGTTAGCTAGCTCCACATAGGATACCGCTAATTTGCTTTTCTTGAACTCTGCAATGAGGTCGGTTCTATACTCGAGGCGCCGTGTGAATGCTCGGTTTGCTACATAGCTGGCTTCGGCATCTTCATTCTTAAAGACATAAACGACTCCTAACGCCGCAACATGTGTTCTCTGTTGTAAGGTGGTCTCAACATACTCTCTGAATTCCGCTTGACCGTAAATCTTTTGGAATGTCCCTCGGCTAGTGAGCACTCCATCGCCGTATTGATCGGCATCGACAAGTGCATTTTCTACTCTCACGGCAACAATGAGAACCTGCTGGGCAAGAGAGAACGCCCGTACCAACGTTTCGTCTCGTTCTGAGGGACTTTCTATGACATTCAAGACATAGCCAAGGTTGACAACCTGGGCGGGCGTGATCTTCTGCTTCGGTTGGTAGTGAGAATCCCATCCATTGGCTCGAATGCGGCGGGATCGCAGGTAACGAATATCGGACCCATGACCGCATCCATAATCAAAGACGTCGGTCGCCTTGGTTATTATTCCCTCAGCCAGGGCAAGCGCTATGGGCCGCGAACACGACACTCTTCGGATGGCGGTCTGGCCACGACGGATAGAGACAAGCAGCTCTACTTGCTCTTGCTGGGCAGGTCCGGGTTTCATATCGTGTCCAGGGCCCGTTGAGGTGTGGAAGAATTACAGATGCTCTCCTAATACATAGGCAATATTAGCGTTAGAAATCCGCGTGCAATCTCAGCCAAAGATTCCGCGCAGTTCGAAGACAATAGCTTCTAGGCAATCAGATGCTACGATAGGCACCTGTGCAAGGACCAGGTCATCTTCTCCCTGAAGCTTAGCAGCCAGGTGTCCCTTCCCCAGTAGCCGTTCTGCACCTTTCTCACCCAGTGCAATTTCTGATGTACCCTCGCCGTCAACACGAAGTACCAGGCGATTGCCCAAATTAGCCCGGAGTTGCATCGGCATTACTGTCGCATCCGGACGTTGGGCAGCAAAGACCAAGGAGATTCCTGCCGCCCGCGCTTTGACCCCCAAACGTCCCACAACATTCGACACAGCATCCGCGTAATTCGGTGTCATCATCCACTCTGCAAACTCGTCGTGGATGACCCACAAGAATGGCAATCGCTCCGTCGCGCTCGCTTTTGCATTGAGCTCAAAGATGTTTGAGACTTTGTTCAGCTTTAAAGTGGCGTAGCGACGGTTCATCTCGTCGACTAGTTTGCTTAAAGTGTGAATGGCGTTTTCTTGATCGGCAATTATGCCGCCTTGCAAGTGTGGTAATCCTTCAAACGCGAAGTAGTCCACGCCTAGCTTTGGGTCAATAAGGACAATCTTGGCCTGCTCTGGTGTATTCGTACACGCAATCCCAAGAATAATGTTCTGCATCAGCACCGATTTCCCGCTGCCGGTTGAACCAGCAATCAGCGTATGCGGCGCGTTCGCTTTGGGTGAGAGGAAAAGCGGATTGTTGTCCTCTTCTCTTACTGCGATTAGTAGGTCTTGGTTGCCGTGAGTGCAATCCGGCTTCCACTCCTTCCAGACATCCGGCAAGTGCAGCACTCGTCGGTTCGGACGAGCGATGGCTATGGCCACGACTCCCGGTTCAGCTCGGACAGATACTATGTTTAATGCGTGCGTGGTCAGAAACTCCGATCGTCGCTTAAGCACCTGATCGACAGTCAGGTTCGAACTGCCTTGAAATTTCAGCAGCGCAGCGTTCGGGGTAAGAACCTTGGTGAGCACCTTTGATTGAAGCTGGAATTGCTGCAAAGCGCCCTTGCACCTACCTTCCACCAGCTTGAGCCATTCTTCATCAGCAGCTGTGTCCACCGAACCTCGCTCATACCGAGCGATTACTTGTCCAATTTTGGGATCAACCCACGTGCCGGGCGGGACGACTGGTGTGAACGTCATAATGGGCAGAGGCGTTGTCGGAGATGGCGATTTAGCTCCAGATGGCGGCATGGCGAATGGTAGCTGCGAACCTTGATCCTCATTTGTTCGCACTGTATCAGTTCCTCCCGTCGAACTGACCTCGACCTTGCGACGCTGAACAATCTGGATACGCTCTGAGGGCCTCTGGTACGTCTGCTCTTTCCAGATATCGTCACCGGCGACGGCTTTACGGATATTGATCGGGTCCGCTTCTTTAGCGTACGCAATGACCAGCTGACGCAGGCGTGATCTCGAAAAGACTTCTTGCCACGACTCCTTGGCCTCAGCTACAGCTACGAAATCTGAACATTCCGGTGAGTTAGATGGTCCAGACACGAATATATGTGAGTAACCGCGCATGTGGATGGCACACTCGCCATCGCGTACAGCTCTACGCCACGCAGCCAAATCAATCGGCGAATTCGCAGGGAACTGAATACCATTCAGCATAAGGTCTGAAAATCTCGACAGCCAAAGGTCGCGGTCGAGTCGCTTCGGATCACCGAAAATAGCATCGTTGATGCGACGAACTGTATCGCGCAGTTGCTTCTGAGATTCCTTTCGCTTTGTAGCGAGGCTGGCGTAATCAATATATTTTGACTCCGATATGATAACGGCAAGTTGGAGTTTGCGATCCTTTGTCTCTTCTGGTGCGAGAGCCAGGATGTCAGCAATCTGTTCCTCACGCTGACCAAGCCATTCAGCATAGTCATCAAGAAAGTACCAGCCGAAGCGCCGACTGGGGCCAAGCTCATGACGAATCATGTAACGGCTAAGGACAACACCCATCAGTTCACTGGCATTGCGTCCCCGTTTCGCGGCACGCAGCACGAGGTCACCAGAAATCTCGTTTGCATCATTAATGAATCTTTCCGTAAGATCCCGGCACTCCGCATCACTGAACTCAAGGTTCAAATCTTTGACTCGCACGAAGACCATTGACCGTAGAAGGTTCAACGGTGCGGTAGAGGAAATGAGAATGTTTCTTCCCTGTGTCGCACCCTGCTTGCAGCGGATAACCTTTACGTTTTGGTTCAGAAGTTGGCGGCGATCGAGCAACTCGTCATAGTTCACCACCCAAGTCCCCAAATTGTGAATCTCTTTGAAGATGCTTGCGGTAAGGGGATCATTAAAGTCGAGTTTCCGCGCGGGGAGCAGACGTGGGCTTTCAGCTCCATCCCAATCGCCCTTGATGAATGTCGTCAGGGCCGTGATAAAGGACCAGCCTTCATCAGTCTGCACCGGGCAGCACAGATAAACGACTGACTTCATATCGTCCGTCGCAGAGGGACGCCGCCGTGACCACCGCGCGGGGATGAACGTACTCGACTTCACTTTCACACAGGTTTCAGGATACCACTCTAGGCCCGCATGCCTCGCAATGACATCCTTGAGGAATACGATATCTGCTATAGGTCCATCCTTGGGATCGGGTGCAGGCGCTTGGTCTGCCATAATGCCTATACGTAGACGCGCCATGAAATCCTTTGCCGCTTCGCTAGACACGAAGGAGTCCGCGTCAGCCTCTGAAGATTCAATGATCTTTTCATATAATTCGCGCAACTTCATCCCATCACGATGACGAAGAATGATCTGACACCGCATGTCTTCCTCGTCTTCGTGAAGTTCGTTCATTCTCTCAACCAGTGCATATGGAAGCCGTGCTGAATCACAGTTGTAGAGGACGACCGAAAAGTTCGCCCGCTCGTGGGGATAGAGCGACAGAAATCGTTTCGTCAAACCTACGATGAGCGTGGAGGTTTCAGCGGGACTCTCATTCGTCTCGTCGAAACCATCGTTGCTTATGACCGGAGACTCGTAAAGGCTGTAGTCGAGATATTTGTCGGTCAGCGAAAGCAGCTCGGGTTTTTTGTCGTACCAACCCAAAACGATTTCGGGATAGTAGGGATGCGAGAGTTCTTCTTCGAGTTCCTTGAAGAACAGGGGGGGATCGCCGAAAAAGACTTCGTCAGCGCTCAGCAGGTACTTGACCAGCGAGGCTACTTGCAACGCCTTATTCGCCATCGCAGATAGCCGGAGCGGGTGCCACGGCGCAACGATGGCAGTGACACGCCCCCCATCAACCACAACCGTACCTATGCTTAGCAATGGTCGGAGAAGATTCTCGCGGTTCCGATCCCCCTTCGCATCTCGGCAAATGGCTTCGAGCAATGCGCCGTAATCTTCGGCCTGTTTCTCTAAAATGTTGCAAGAGAGGCCTTCCTCCACAAACCCCTTAATAGCAGCCTGGTAGCTCTGATGAAACGTTTGAAAGATACCCATAAGCTTCGAAGCAACCATCTGGGACAAGTATCCGTCCTGCTGTGCCTTAACAAGGTTTGATGCCCAAACAAGAGAGATGTCCTGCTCCTTTTTGTAGGTAGAGACAAACGAACCTCGGTCTTGTCCGTGTGCTGCATACAACGTGCGGACGTTGCGGAGATCTAGAGATTGGAAGCGTCCCTTGGCGCTTACTGGCTCACGATTGACACGGCAAAAGACCAATGGGTGTTCGGCCAAGCGCTTCCAGTCGTTGGGAAACTCGCTCGCAATTGCATTCGGATCGTACGTCCAGACAAGTTGCTTGAAGTATGTTTCAGTCAAACCGGTAGAAAGTTCCACTTCCAACTCCAACAAGAATTTCAGTTGAAGGGCAGACTTGGCGACCGACCGATTGACGTAAGGATTTGCTGCTTTTCTCCATTGGTCACTCAACGCCTCGAAATTCATCAAGTCGCCGATGTCCCATGAAGCACGGTTGCCGAACAGAGCTTTCAATCCACGATACCGTCTGGCAACAAACAGGCCCGCATCCTCATTCAGGTCTTTGAGGTCTTTCTTTGTGCGACGGTCGCATGTAATTTTTAGCCGCCGTTTTGACGATGGCATATCTTGGTCGAACAATGATTCCAAGCTGAGCGCGATACCCAATAGAAAATCTTCCGTCTCGATAGGGGTTCCAAAAATGAATCTGTCCCACTTTGTTTTGAGTGATGGCTGCTCTTTGAGTTCGTTACGGTGCCTCCGATAGAACTCTTCATCCTCTTCTTGTGCTTCTGTGTAGTTCCGCGCACTCAACCGTTCGAGATAATCTCGTTCGTCACCTGTCAGTAGGTCAGCCTCGCGCTCTTCATAAAACTCACGTGTCGCCTTGCCAAGATTGAACTTTTCCCTCTTCAGACCATCGAACAACGGCTTGACTAACTCCCATTCGCAATGAGCAAGGGCAGCAGCTTCCTTATTCCAGTTGCTGTTAGCCTGTATAAAGGAGTTGATGGTCGGATGGATTTCCTCTGGGATGGCATCTTTCACCTTCTCGAACGCGTTGACCAAGTCCTCCTCCAATAGGAGCGCCTGAGTGGGCGTCTGTTTCACGAGGTAACAGGCTCGTTTTTTAATGGCTTGGGCGTAGAGTGCCTTCCATTTTGATAAGTGACCGGAGGTCTTATCATTCAAATTGCAGAAGAAGGCGGTGTCTTTTGGGACATGAAGGGCAGGGAACGCAACGCCAAGCGCAAATACAATCGGCTGTCCATTTTCGATTGCGTCCCTGGTTTGAAGGATGTACTCAGCTAAACGGTCAAGGGCAAACGACCGAACTTCTAATAAGCCCATCAATGCCTTCACCCACCACTCTTTGTGTTGATCGGTAATCGGCAATCCCTTAGCTGCGATCATCACCCAGATTTCAGGGTGCGTTTGTAGTTGCGGAGCGCCAATGGGAACCAACTCCTTGAGCGATTGCTCTTCGTCGTCACCCGTATTTGCTACAAGCAGCGCAGACTTCTCGCACGCAGCATTACGGAAATAGGTTGTACGTTCTTCGGTAAGAACCTCCGGAGGCAACCCATGTCCCCCGACAAAATGGATAGGTAGTTTGATTTCGACGATGCTCGACAGATTCGGATCCGCCAAGACTGCCTTGGCAACTGCTGCTGTCTGATCTGCGGTCAAGCAGTCGAGTAGATAACGGGCAACACCCGTGGCATCATCTTCGGTGAGACGATAACGGAGGTACCTGGCCCCTACCATGCCAATCAGTTCATCGCTGGTCATCCAGCCTCCACCCGGTAGGGGTTGATTACATAAGCGCAGCCGTCCGATAGACGCCTCAGAAGCCCGACACTTGCAAGCCGTTGCTCCAGTCGTCGTGAGTTCGCCTGAAACGCCTTCTTATCGAATTCGTCTTTCGGCAACACTCGCTCGGCATCCTTGTCGCCGAAGACAAGTCCATATCGGCGGTGCAGCTTTTCCAGGAACTGATGCAACTCAATGCGGCTCTCCACATTGGCAAACAGGAGAGTCTTCAGTAGTGCGTCCGTGGGCGCATATCGTAACTTCATTGTTCCACGCTTAGAAACGAGCCCAATTTCTCGTCCATAGTTGCGGTGAATATTAGCAACGTGCTGATGATGCCGTCTCATCGCGGCCTGCCGCAGCGAAGCAATCAGCTGCTGCGGGTCGGGCGAGCCATCGTAGTCCTCACCCCAGCGCACTTTGTCTCGAAGAATCTTCCTGCACTTCTCAAACGCACCGTTGTCGGTCAGGGCGCGCTGCCAATCCTCACCCACCTCAATGTTCGTGATATATGCTTCGACAGCCTGCGCGGGCAGGAGGTTATTTTCTTGATAAAGATCGCAAGAGATCTCACGAACGAGCGTCTTCTTCGGGGCGACGACTTCGCAAACCAAACTTAGTGGTGGTGTCAACCCAAGGACTTGACGCGAAACTCCTAGCTGATATTTAATTAAATGAAGTCCCGCTAAGTTCACTAGATGCGGAAAGACATCGAAGCCAGGAATATTCAAGCGCAGAACGGCAAGCCAATCCTCAGCCAACTCATCGAAGCTGGAATGTTGATCGTAAGGCACGAAGGCATTGGCCCGGTCACCGCTCATTGGTTCGTCGTCGGTCGGTTGAAGGCATTTGATGATGGAGTCCCATGTCGAGTCAGTCTTGCCTAGCTTCCTCGTCAATGCTACGAGCAACTCTTGCTTGCGCTGCGCTCGACAGAGCATCAGATAAAGTACTTCTCCCGTCCTGCCGAAAAAGCGACGGTCATTGGTAGTGGCAGTGTTATCTAAGTCTTCATAGAGGCAGTCTTTCCCATAGGGAAATGCGAACTTCGATGTCCAACGCTTGTTGCTGTTGACTTCAAGGCTCGTCGAACGAATGAGCGACACGACTTCATAGAAATCATCAAACGAATGGAAGTGATCTTTCAGGTAATTGAACTGAGGGTGGGTAATACCGGTCGATGATTTCATGCGCTTAAGCCACTCATCCCAACGGCTGCTGTCGTTTGGATAGTTCAGCCGGATTTCCGCAAGATGGGGGTTATTGAATAGAATGTTTCGTAGATAGAGCCGATGTGCTGCTTTGTATTTCAGCATATTCAGCCCATTCGGTTCCTCGAAAGCGCGGCTCTTTCCCACCTCGTGGTAAAAGACATTGAGGAACTCGAGAAATACCATCCATGGTATCTGTTCGTCGTATAGCCGATGTCCCCAAATCGCCTCGTCCACCCACATCGACGAGGATTGGTCGAATGTTTCCGGCGGCGGTAAGGGTTGCAGTACTGGGGTCATGGGACGATTTCCACGAACTTTGGGTCCGGCATCCCTTGTTCGGTCAGCGCAAGGAGTTTCAGGCCGATGGTAGAACCCTCTGCAGCCCGCTCCCTAGTCTGACGTTTCATGTATGCCGCGATAAGTTGGCTTTTGAAAGCCAGCAAGTCCTCATAGCACTCCTTCGAGAAACTCGCAGGCAACGCCCCCTCTAAAGCGACGCGGGAAAGAAATTCGTAGCGAATCAGAGTGAGATTGAAGTCCACCGAAATGTCGGAGGAGAAGAAAACTGACAGCACGACGCGCCCGCTAGACCCATCGAAGTGGATAATGATCTTCTCTCCCTTGCTTGGTTCCAAAGAGACCTGCTCGAGAAGAAGGCGGCTGACTTTAGCCTGAGAATTGTTTCCTCCCGTCGCAAGGCAAAGATCGCGGTCGCTATTAATGAGCATACCTGTGAACACGCGGTTCAATCCTTTAACGAGGCGCGACACAATTGGCCGCTTTATTATTCCGTGGTTCTTTACAACACTCAGAACATTATCGAGATACTCACCGGAGAATTTGAAAACGGTAAGCTCCCAGAGACCAAGTTCTTCTTCCTTGTTCTTCGGAATTTTGAAGTACAATCCTCGGCGCTGACTCACCAGCATCTGCATAAATTCGCTCGCATGGTCTTCACTTTCATTAGTGCCCTCGATGTACGCATTCTTGCTGGCATAAAATCTGCTGTCAGCCCCGTAAAATTGATCTTTGACAAGGAGCTCCTCAAAGTAGGGCCCGAGATGCTCATCGCCCTCACCGAAAATTAGTATGTTGTCGATACGATTTGAGGTTTCGTAGCCAATTTGAAACCGTTCCAAGTAGTCAAAGATGGTGATGGTTTGTCGTCGAAGTTCCGAGAGATTGCCGCCAAAAATATTGTTGTAAAGACTGGCCTTTGAGACCGTACCTGCAGCTATGATTTTGGGTACGTCTGCAGGGACCATTAAATGGTCTTTTGCATCGGGATGGCCAAGGACCGCGTTTGTGAGCAGAAGGAGTATCTGGCGGATTGGGACATGTAACCCATTGTAGTCACATAATTCGAGCAATGCGCGCAACCGTGAGCGCACTAGCTCAGTCTGCAATAATTCGTAGTTGCGTCTGATCGGACACTTCGGCCCAAAGACTTCGTTTTCACCCGGACTACCTTCCGCTTGTTCCTGCCAACCAGGATGTCGTAGAAAGGCCGAAATCGCCCGGTCGAACAGCTCAGCTGAGCTAGCCCGGCTGAGGTTAAAGAACTTTAGGCGGACACCAGGTTGCTGCTTTTTATCTTCGACAAGCAATTCTTCGAAAACCAGGCGTGCCTGCCTTACATACTCAGTCTCTTTCAATCTACGCCACGACTCAATTAATTGCCCATCGTTGGCAGCGATAAGAAAGATTTCATCAGTATCAGAGGTAAACAGCGATCGGCAACACCTCTGAAGCATCTCTTCCTTTCCTGCTTCCCATTCTGCTCCCTGCTGCGGTGCCCAACCGCTCAAATCGCGGATGAAATGGATTTTGACAGAGCGGTAAAAGGTGGGGTCATCCGAGCCTGGCCACATTTTCCTGTCTTTAGGGTAACGAGATTGGAGGGTTAGATAGGGGCTATCCGACGCCCATTCCTCCTCTTGCCCTTTCAGTGCTTTCCAAATTTGGCGACAAAGGTGCGTTTTTCCGTCACCAGCAGTGCCGGTAAGAATTACAGAAACTGGGTCCGCTGTTGCATGGCCAAAGCAGTTAACTATTTCGGCCTGCGCCGGATGCTCGAACTCAATAGGTGCAATTCCCTGCCGCCGAGCCGATCGTTGAATCGTCTCGTCGTACATATTGTCATTCCGGGGTACCGGCCCGTAATGACGGAGGAATTGCAGCCACCGCGTCATTCCCCTACCGCCTTCCGAACAGAATCTATGAAATGCTTATGGATCTTTTCATCCGTCTTAAAGCCTTCATTCTTCGCATGAGTGAAGTAAAGGCATCCAAGAGCCGCGTAGCCGGCCTGCTTCGCCTGCAAAGTGAGTGCTTTAAAATGGTCGTTTCGGCAGCACTCTGCAAAAAGAAACACTTTCTTCACGCCGTAGCGTTGCAGGCCTTTGGGGTAGGCACGGTCAATATCGGTAAGGGACGACTTGCAACTTACAACAGCTTGGGCCTTACTAGCCTCGATGAAGCGGAAATCCATGATCGGATGCTCACCACCATTCCATTTCCTAAGATGTCCTTTTTTATGGATGATGATGTCACACTCAGGCGAGCAAGATGCGTTTGTCTCGTCTAGCAAATGTCCCCAACTGATCTCCAAATCTGATCCAGAAAGGTGGTCGCGCAAAATATAAATAATTTGAGCCGACAGCCGAAGTCCTCGAACGAACCTTAGAATTTCCCCTGTCCGCTTGCCAGACCCTGGTTTTACATACGGCGGTGACTCTCTCAGACCGTGAAGCTCAACTGCAAGCTCACTGAACCTGCCGTAGGCAAGATTTAATCCAAACTTGTGAGTGAACGTCCTACGTTTTTTCATGTTATCGAGAAGCGAGGATTCTAGGAATAATGTGCTTTGTTGGTGTGCCCAAATCCTTTGCGGCCTGAAGAAGGGACTGCTTCCCTTTTCGTGTGAGCACTAGGCGTCCTACCGCACCTCGAATTTCTAGTCGAATGATTTCAGCTTTTGGAATATATTTTTGAAACTCTAGCAGCATGCTTCGATGGTTGTGAGAGCTTCGAAGGACAAACTCAGCGATGTACTCCAGCTTCGTCTTGCTCTCCTGAACGCTTCGCAGTAGGTTTTTCGTCGGCTCGTGCGTTCTTGACTTTCGCAACTGAACCAACGCTCTAACATCTGCTGTATCAATTTCCTTATCGGCAAGTACCTTTGATACGGTTTCCTGCTCCTTCGCTGGCAGCATTGCCAAATGAACAGCAGCATCGACGCTATCCAGCTTTCTACTTTCAAACAGCTTTTGAACAGGTTTTGCTAAGCGGTGAATAGAGGAGAACTGTGTGAGCATATGCCTCGATAGGCCAATGCGGTCGGCGACTGCTGCATAGCTTCCGAGCTTGGCCACTGCGACTTCCAGCCAACGAGCAATCTCTGTTAAAGGCAATGGACGCTTCTTGCTTCGCGTACTTGAAATTAGTACCGCAAGCGCTTCCTTCAATTCTCGATCTTCAGCCCTGCTTGCGGTGGACTGGTTTCTTGTCATTCAACAAATCCTTGATTTCGAAGCCAATCAGTAAGAACTTTTGCTGCGAGTTCATCTGGCTCCATTTCAAGCGACTTTGTTGCCTTAAGGAGTCCAGCTCGCAGGTCGTCGGGCAAAGTGATGATGATGTTCTGTTCCACATGGGGCTTCATCGCCTGCTCCAAAATGTCCTCGGCCGATGCCTTCTGATCACTCTCTCCGTACCGTACAATGCGTCGTTTTTGATGTGCGGTGGGCTTATATTTGATAATTAGGCGGAGTAATTCCTCGGCCTTTTTTAAATCGTCTTGAGCAGCGCGAATTGCCCGTTTTACATCAGCAGGTGTAGCCTTATGGCTCTTTATCCACGCCTTCATGGTGGGGGTTGCTCGTGCTTCGATCAAGATGAAATCGCGAACCTTTCTCAAAGACAAACCTGTTTCCTCTACGACCTTTCGCTCATTCTTGCCAAATTTGTCGTAGAGGAGGGTAACGGCTCTAGCGGTGTCGTCATATTCCAATTCGAGGCGCTGCATGTTCTCAACTAATGACCGAACAACAGCGTCTGTGTGCGAAAGTTTGCCCACAAAGACTGCTCGGATTGCTTTTGTCTTTAGAATTTGCTTGTGTGCCAAAAACCGTCTCTGCCCAGAAATTAGCTTGTACGGAGGGCTACCGTATTCCCCCGTGAGAACAATCGGCTGCAAGAGTCCATGTCGCTTAATGCTGGCGGCCAACTCATCGAGGTCTTTTGTTGCATCACTAAGCCGAACATTGTCGTCGCTCACACTGATTTCGTTGAGCGAGACTTCGTGGATTGTTTCGAGCGGCTTTTCCATTTGCGTGGCCTCGTTCACATCTTCTCTATAGTTGACAAATCAAACACGCTTTCGGCTCATCATCGTCGCCTTCTTCCATGCCACCCAAGACTTGAATGAGTTTCTTATTGCCTTGGCTTGCCTTTCTCCGTTCCTCAGACTCAGCGTATCGACGCTTGATCATGGCAATGCTTTCAGGCTTCCGCAGCTCGCTCAGCGGCATTCCCTGAACCCAAGTGAACACTTTGCCGGGCGAATCAGAGATCTTCTCGTATTTCTGAGCCTCTTCAAACTGCTCGGGGTGCGTTTCGAGTAAGCGCACCCATTCGATCGGGCGTTGGAAAAAGCAGAAGTAACACCCAGAGTGCGTCCTGCCCCATTTGAGATACGGTGGCATCCCAATTCCGCTGTCCTCGAGAATCTTCATCACACCTGCGTAATCAATGCCATCTTCTTTGAAAGGAAACACTGCCTTAATGTTTGGCTTTGTGCTGATGTAACCAACCCTATCTTCGTCGGCGCGTAAGCCAACGTAGCTGATGACCGATTCCTCACCGACATACTCCTCGAACGGCTTCAGTTTAAGGAGTCTGGTACACCACCGCATTTGAGGTGACGGGAGGTAGCCCCCAAAAACATCTAACCAGTGGTCGAATCCAGCCTTGTCGTTGAGACGCACAATTTTCTTACCCAGAAACGCTTCGACACAATTCAAATATTCGTATGTTTCAGTCAACTCTTTGTCGGTGTCACAAAAGACGTACTCCATCTCCTTCACGCGGTCCCGCATATAAAGCGCGAGTGCGGTACTATCCTTGCCCCCTGACATACAGAGGATGTGCCGAGTAGGTTGGGTCATGCGTCTGTTTTCCCTTCTCTAGCCAAGTTGGCCCAGATTGCGCGCGATACTGCTGCCAGGCCAAGACGCTTGTCCCTAGCGAGGAGAATTTCAAATTGCCCTTGCAGGTCGCGGAGGTGTTGCTCTTCGCTTGCGGTAAAGTGCACCACTTGCTCATACTCGACTCCATCGGCCTGAGTTATTGCTAGTCGAAGGCCAACGGTGTTTACGGACGACTTAGCTCCGGCAAACGCAATACTTTCGACGCGATGGAACCTAGTGGCATATTGGATTAGCTCGTTAGTGAAGACATCCTCCTCAGCATCATGCCATTTGGACGGCGGCTTGAGCGCGAGGTAGCTGCCAATCGATTCGAGCCACTCCGCTTCCGGAAGTTTGTCATCAATCAATCGCAGACAAAACGCACGCAGTTTAGGTTCGGTTACAGAGAGTAGGATTCGTTCAGAACAGCCTGCGAGCGCCGTCCTGAACTGCTGGAAGGGGCCTGGCAAGTCGAACGCACTACGAAGCTGGTGTCGTAGCCTTCCCTCTAGTTCAGGAAAAGCCGCTCTCAATCCATCAAGTGCGGACTTTAATGTCTTCACGAATGCCTGCAATGTCTTGCAGGTACTCGCATCGGCCGGAATCGGTTCGAAGCCACATGCTTTCGGTAACTCCGTGAACAGCAGCCTGGTAGGCTCTCTGGCATTTAGGACTACGTCGCGCACGGCCAATGCAGTCGGAGCTAGTCTCTTAGTATTCAGCACATAGTTCGGAAGTTGGGCCACAAACACGCATAGCTTCTTTACAACGTCGAGCAGTTCGACCTTGCGCCCTTCCGGGGATTTGACTTCCAACACACTCAGGAGCCGCTCGAACAGTTCGGCACGGACGCCTTCAATCTTGCAGTATTGAATCTCAAATCGCTCTGGAGCTTTCGTCAGGACGAGCATCGTTTCCCCGTTGAGTTCGCGGAGAAACGTTCCGTCTTTGTAGAACGCAATATCATTTTCATGTGTGATAGCAAACACCGTTAGTAGCAGTGGGATGAGTCCGTCACGAAGACCGTAGGGAGGCAGACGGAGCTCGACAAATAGCTCAGCAATGTTGACACGGCTGTCCTGATCACTTTGTACAATCTCTTGAATCCTCCGCAACGCTGGAAGAACACCACACTTCTCGTCAGTCTTATAGTGAGGTTCACAAACACGCCACGTGTTCCCATGCTTTTTATGCAATCCAGTGTTCTTCAGCACCGAAAGATACATGCTCATCTCAGGCGGGGTCTTGGTGGTACTCATGCCTAACAACTCAGTGCTTGCGTTTATGAACATCAGTTTGATGAGTCGCATCCGTGCCGCTGCTGCCGCTGAACTAAGGCTACGGCGATTTACGAGTTCATTGTGAATGCGTGGTGCAAGTGAGTATGTTTTGTCAAAGATCCGGGAAAGTACGGACAACAGATCACGGCCATCTGCGACTTTTATGCGACCTCCTTCGTGAAACCATTCGAGTGTCATTTGCCCGTTGAGCTGTTTGAAGCTGATGTAGCTTTGAATTCGCTTCTCCAATTGTAGTCGTGCTGCAGCCTTTTGGCGCGAGACTTCATCGCGAGCAAACTTGTCAGAGTTCAGTTCGAGCGTGTTTATGGAAACCCACTCCCATCGCTGAACTTCCTGCACAAGACTCGCTAGATTGTTCAGCGGGCGAGGAACTGCAACAAGAAAATTAGATCGTTGTTTCAGTTGAGGCTGCTTTACAACTTCCAATGCTGTTGCATGTTCAGTTGGTGTTTCGCACAATGGCACGATAATCAAGCCATCCGCATCGATAGAATGTTGTCCAAGCAGGCTCGGCAGCTCATTTACCGAGCAGTAACGGACATTCCAGTGACGTAGATTACCCGTCTCGATGTAATGTCGACGGGCGACGATGGGACGGGATTCGAGAGAGTCTTTGATGATACTGGCAACACGCTCCGGAGTGTTAATGGCCCGGCGAGCGTCTTCGTAAGCCTTTTCAAGATCTACGGACGTGTGCGGCCACAAGCAGAGGCCACGCGACCGGCCACGGTCATAGAGAACCCGCTTGCCCTTGTGCAGCTTTTCTAGCGTGACATGAATGCGTTTTCTTTCTGCCTGGTCGGCCCCAGCTAAAGCACAAACGACCGATTCCTCGGTTGGCATGAGGTCGCCGTCATTGATTAGGTTAAGGATGCCGACCGTTTTGAGAACTTTTATCTGGAGTTCGTCCTCTGTAGCAAAACTTTCGATCACTGAGTCGATAAGGTTCCAGTGACTGCGGTAGCTCTGGGCCGCAATGCGATGACCAAAGTTCGTCCGCACATAATCGTAGAAATTGTGCAGTCGATACAACTCACCTTCGCAGAGTCGCTTTCCAGAAAACGCCTGTAACCCAAACGGTTCGTTCGAGACGAGGAAGCTGAATAGTGACCGCTCGTTCTGCCCAAAGCGTCGGAATGTGCGAATAAGAATCGGTGGCAGAGTTGGGTGAAGTGGATAGAGCCGAGTCGCCAAGTCCGACAACGACTTAGCCGGAGCAGAGCCGAACCACCCTAGTCCAATGGTTCGCTCCATAGTTTGCCTGAGCTCGAGAGACTGCAGTTTTGGGATTTCCGCTGTCCTGACATTAAGGGCAGAGGCGATCAGATTGGCAATTTGCTCGACCGGCTGATCAAAGACGATTTCCTCAAAACGGCCGGCAACCTTTTCCCATTCGCGTTGTGCTGACTGATTGAGCTGATCGGCGTAGGCGTTGAAACCTTGGTGCAGCAGACTGACAACAAACAATGGCTCATCGCCGCTACGTGAGGCTGTTTCTGCAAGGCATTGCAATAGGAACACATCCTGTCGTTCCGGATGCAGCGCGGCGAACTCCAAGAACTTCCCAAGCTCGTCAAGGATCAAGAGTAGACCCTTGCCCTTCGAGTCAGCAATGATCCGCGCATTAAACTCAAGAAGGAGTCGCAAGACCTGGTCTTCGGTTGGCTCCTGTTTTGCATCGAACAGACTTTGCACTTCCAGAGCGAGCTTCAACTTAGCCCCACGTTCATACATCTCAATGGTTGTCCGGTACATCGCACTTAGGATGGAACTGCCCAAGGACTGACGTGAGCAAGTCACCAAAACAGGAACAAAATGAGGGCGCGACACATCATGTTTATGAATACCAACGACCTTACGGATCTTTGAAGAAAAGCCATTGTCGCGTCCGGCAAACCAGTGCGCGAGCAACAGCGCGAACGTCGACTTACCGGACCCGTAATCGCCGGTCATTCGCCATGCTCGCTGCCCTGAACTTGGATTCAAACCACTCGCCACGCGGCCCAAGCAGGAACGGGTGAAATCCGTGAGGACATAACCGGATAATACAGCGGGGTCTTTGAAATCCCGTTCAAGATGCGTCGACCGCAGGAAGCGGCTACCGATTTTGAACAGATCTCCGATCACTTTCTCAGGCATCAATCGCCACCATAAATACTGTCAAGCAGCGCAATATTATCCAGGGCACCACGTTTTTGGATATGCTGCTGGCTCGCAGTTTCGCTGTATTTCATTAAGCCGTTAGTCTGCCGTGCTAAAGCATCAACTCGTACACGGATGTCATTCTCCGGAAGTTTGAAAATTTGACCGGGACTGCCGTGACCGTGTGCCACTTCCCGCAGCGTTAGCGTCGATTCCACATGATGGCGCTTCTGCCAGAAATCGTTCAGGCAAAAAAGAAACAATTCAGGTGTGATCTCGGACTTCTCCTCATGACGGAAACCATAAATTGTTTCGCGCTTTCCTGACGAGCGTTCGAGTTCACGCTCCCCCACTTTGATGAGAAATTCGAGTTCGACAAGCGGACAATCAAGGTTATCTTCCTGAACCGCACCTTTGCGGCCTCGGGTTGGTGTATAGGTATGCAGAAAAGTGTCAAAATGTTCCTCGATCGTGACCATTGAGAGCTCCTCTTGCTGCTTCCGTGCCTCCTTCTGTAGCATCTTTAGGACTACACTCGGGACAAGTTCTGGCTCATGCCAGCGATTTAATAAGTAATCCCAGGCCAGTAATGGGTTCTCGATGTTGGTGGATAGATTCCAATGGATGAGCCAAAGCGTGCGGATATCTTCAAGAAAGGGATCGAGCCCACTTTCGCCAAGTAGGCGACCGCCAGCCTTTGTAATCGCATGTCCTGCACCCTTGGGCACTACCGTCGCCATACCTGCAACTTGCGACCAAAAGCGAATAGAACGAACCATATTTTTTCCGACACCCAAAGTAACCATCGCATCTGCTTCGTCTGAAAAAAGTTTGGGATTCTCCCACAAACCGCGCACTGCTTTAGGGAGCCATGTATAGCGGCATGGAAACGTCTCATGACCTGAAATTCGATATGTCGTTCCCTTTGATGGGGAATCCGTGTAAACCTTAGTCATCTAGCATCTCCGGTCCTGCTTCGCTCCAAAGGGCCTTTAAGGATGCTGAGCTGCACATTGGGCAAGCCTTTGAGCAAGTTGATGTTGTGCTCATGGTCATAAAGAACCTTTACGCGCACGAATCTGAACCGATGCCGCAGGATACCCCTTTCCCTTTGAAAAATCACCACAACTTGGCAGGGGAATGAGTGCATTTTCATCCGTTGGGCCCAACCTATTGGCACGCTGGCAGGCTCAGACACGCCATTGATCTGCTTGGCTTCCCGATTCATCGCATGCTCAGACGCTCACTATGCTAGGGTTGCATCCCATGTGTGGACGCTTTACCCAAACTGCCACACCAGAGGTGATCGCCCAACAGTTTGACGTCGCGATGCCTCCACTGTTCAAACCCCGTTACAACATTTCCCCTTCACAATCTGTGGCCGCGATACGGATTGAGCCGGATACCACAACACGTCAGTTGGTGATGTTGCGCTAGGGCCTGATCCCGTCCTGGGCCAAAGACCTCAAGATCGGATTGCTGTGTATCAATGCCAAAGCCACGAGACCGTGGCGGAGAAACCCTCGTTTCGCGCCGCTTTCAAGACACGGCGCTGCCTGGTGATTGCCACGGGGTTCTACGAATGGTAGGTCCACGGACGTGCGAAGCAGCCAATGTGGCTAGGATTCAAGAGTCAACGCCCCTTTGCCTTTGCCGGTGTGTGGAAACACTGGCACCCCCGGATGCGCGGGCATCGAATCCTGTACGATCCTGTCGGTTCTCACCTTTTTGGGCCCGCACTCACTCTTTTTTGGCACTGGAGAAGAATTGTCTGGCGAAACCTACCCGCATTGTTCTGGCTCATTTTGTTGGCTATTCACTCCCCTTCAACCCAATGAGCGCTCATTCAACCAACAGGCCATTGTCACTTCCTACTCCGAGCCCTTTCGAGCTGTACTGATACTCCCGTCATTCGCACCCGGTAATTTACGAGCTGCGATGTGACGCCATACATCTCGGCTGTGTCTTCTGCCGAGAGAGCATTCTGCCTTGCCCTCAGTAAGGCCTCTCGAGGGAGCAACAGGCTCCAAGCGAGCCAATTGGCTTCGTCTTCTTGTTTTTGGTCGTACGTACGCATGGCGAAGTTACCGTCATGCGAGAAAATAATCGTACTTGGCTTATGTTCGAGAATTATGTGAGCTAGCTCGTGTGCGATGTCGCTTGCCATCCTCCCCTGAGATTTCCTTGGATTGTAAATTAGGAGAACCTTCCCATCATGGAGAGTGAGGCATGCGGCGGACCATCCCCATGGATCGTGATCAAGCAATTGATGGAGGACGTCACTTGGCAGGCCCGGAAAATCTCTTGGTGTACAGGCCGTGACTTCCAAGAACTCAGCCAGCTTGAACACTTCCAAGCGGTCGTAAGGCGAGAGATCTAATTCGCGCCGAATGTTGGCGGATGTCCGTTCCGCCCAACTCTTAAACCCTCGATCAAATGTCGCCATTGTCTGAAACGGGTTTGGGTTGCGGTTGAATCGTCATGGCAAACAGAAGCATTTTTGCCAAGGCTTGAGCTGTTTCTGGGTTCGGCGTTGAATCGACCTTGAAATGCGCAGATATTGAAACTGGCTGATTCGTGCCCTTCTGCTCCCCATGTCTCGATCCCTTGCCTTCAAACCCCAAAAAATCTCCAGGGTCAATCTCCAGCCAGTGGCACACCTTTCCAAAGGTTGCCACATCAGGAATGCGACCGCTTTCGATACGTAGGAGCGTAGCGGCTGAAATGCCAATTTCTTTCGCAGTTTCACGCAGTTTGCTATCCCCTCGCTTTTCTTCCACCATCTTGCCCAGGCTGCTGAGGGCGCGACGTGACATTTACACCTCCTCTCTTTATAAAACGTAAGTTGACACGAGAAACAAGTTCGGGCATGATGATACCACAACAGAAACGTTCACGCACTAACAAAACAGGAGGTGCCGAATGGAACATGAAGAAGGCCGGAAGTTCCAAGTGAATATCGAGGGTGTCGTCTACGACTGGAACCGAGAAACGATCACAGTGCCGGAGATTCGTGATCTGGGACATTTGCCAAGCAATACTCCGGTGATCGAGGTCGACTTGAGGGAGAACACAGAGATCACACTGGCCGAAACCGCAGTCGTGGAACTCAAGCCGGGTAAGGGTTTTGGCAAGAAAGTGGGATTTAAGCGAGGAGATCTGGACCGAATCCAGCAGGAGCTCTCGATGCTCAAAGGCGCGTGGCTGGAGCTTGAATACGTCTCAGCGGGTCACTGGGTGCGGCTCCAGCATTATTGGATAGGTCTCGGAGTTTGGCATTCTTCCGAGGTGGAGATGTGCTTCCAAATTCCGGAGAACCTTCCTGGGCAGGCACCCTATGGGTTTTATGTCCGTCCTCAACTGATGCTGTGCGGCGGTGGGCCTCCAGCCGATTATACGTTTCCGGCTGATGCAACCCCATTTGGTACGGGATGGGGAAGATTTTCCTGGCAGTTAGACCCGTGGCAACCATCAGTAAATCTTTTCCAAGGAAGTAACATGCTGAACTTCGCCCGGTCCTTTGCAGACCGACTTCGGCAGGGGCGCTAATGGCAGCGCGTATTACGATTTCATCCGAACTCTATGACCGGCTGCTCGAGCATTTATTCTCAGGACGAACCGAACAGCTTGCGTTCCTCCTGGCAACCCCATCGGAGAATGATCGAGAGACGCTCTGTGTCTCTGATCTGTTCTGCGTTCCATCGAGGGCCTTTTCCATCCAGATGGCATACCACATCAATCTGGGGGATGAGGTCCGTGCTCAGATGATCAAATGGGCATGGGACAATCAGTCTTCCTTGATAGAAGCACATTCTCATCTTGGAGACGTCGATGCGGAGTTTTCTCCAACCGATATAGCAGGGTTGAATGATTTCGTTCCCCATGTCTGGTGGCGTTTACAAGGACGTCCGTATGCCGCGCTTGTCTTTTCACAGCGGGGTTTTGATGCGCTCGTTTGGATGAAGTCTCCCCAGTGTTTTCAAGAGCTCGCCGCCTTACGCATTGCCGGTCTTCGTGACGAACATCCCACATCGTTAACAATTGGATCCGTGTGGCAACCCCGTGGCGCTAGATACAACACGATATAGCCGCAACATTGGTCTTTTTGGCGAGCGCGGGCAAACACGTCTAAACGCGCTGTGCATCGCGGTCATCGGCCTCGGAGGTTTGGGTTCCCATATCGTCCAGCAGACTGCTTACCTAGGAGTACGCCGATTCATCCTTGTGGATGATGATGTCGTGACATTAACGAACCTGAATCGTCATATCGGTGCCAGCGAAGTTGATGTTCAACAAAAGCAGCAAAAAGTAGCGGTTGCCGAAAGACTTGTGCGTTTGATTCAGCCATCAGCTGAAGTCCTTTCTCTCACTACCGATTTCCGAGAGAAGGAAGCAAGAATGAAAGTGGAAGAGGCCGATGTGCTATTTGGATGCGTTGACAATGATTCTGCGCGGCTCAGTCTCACAGAATGTGCCTCAAATAACCGCAAACCGTACATGGATCTTGCGACTGATACGGGTGATGATGGCGGGCAGATCTGGTATGGAGGTCGGATCTTCTTCGCCCACAATGGAACTATCTGTCTATCCTGCGCAGGTGAATTGGACCAACGTGCTATGGCGATAGAATCTATGACGCCTAAGCAACATGCTGAGGACAGCGCGATCTATGGAGTCCCAACTGATGCGCTCAACGGAACAGGGCCCGCCGTTGTCTCAATCAACGGTGTCGTTGCCTCTCTTGGGGTAACGGAGTTTATGGTGTGGGCAACTGGTTTGAGGGAGCCCAAACCACACATTCGTTATCGAGCTGATCTCGGAAGAGTGACGCTTGTCACGGACCAACCCGTCGTTGACTGCTACTACTGTTCTGTATTTCGTCAATAGTCCCTGAGGCCTCAATCGCCCCACACAGGCATGACCATGGCTGCTGTAATCTCGACTGCGTATTGTCATCAATCTGGCCACCAATTATCATCAAAAGGAGCCAGGTGCCCCAAACAGGACTCGAACTCTCATGAAAGGTGCCCTGTCTAGGTGGCCACTTTAGTTGAAAATAGGTGGCTGCATTCGATGACAATATTCAGTCAGATACCCCGATCCATTTCGATACACTTCAGACCATCACCTTCTTCTTTCACTCATAGTTCCACACTTCAACTCTGAACCGCCTAACCCCCTCTGGACCTACATTGACAGCAACGGAGTGACCTATGAAATGGATCCGGTCCTGGGATGTCCCTAAAAGCTCAGGTGATGGACACTGGACGGTCAGTCTCAGCGATACCAAGATCTATGGATGTACCTGTCCACCATGGATCTATCGCAAGACCACGGAATGTCGCCATATCCGAGGAATTAAAGAACTAGTCAGCAGCGGTCCGGCCTGCGAAGTCAGGCCCGAGCCGACAATCGTCTACGCGAAGGTCCATGAAGTCCAACGAGGAGAAAACAACACCCTCCTAGTCCCCTTACGGCCGTTCGACGATACACATTTCCTTTTGACCCTGCTCGTCGATCTCTACGCACACGGAATCCGCTGGTCCAGAATTCGGGAGCAATACGAACTCAATGCCAACATCAAAAAAGACACCTGTCTCCAATACATCGAGCAACATGGACGAAAGATCTATGGAGACCCTGATCCGGAAACAGGGCGGCAAGACTTCACCATCTCACGCTTATGGCCCCTTCCCGATATCCCTACATATCAAGAGACCCCCGAAGCCTACCATTGGCGTACAGGTTACCCACTCGACCTGTGTCAGCGGGCCACATTCTTCAATGATCCAACGCCACTACCACCACCGACCAGTAAGGACAACGCATCAGGAGTCACATCCATGGAGCAGCAACAGGATTTAATTGCGGATGGGTCCGACAGAGTAGAAACAGTCTCAGATGGAGACACAGCAGCATCAGAGCATGAGACTTCAGAACAGAAAGAGGACACTGAAGATCTCGTCGAACACGATGATGACAAGACGGATTCCATTGAATCTAGCCCATCAACACAAGACGAGACAGCGATCCCGCACACCACTGAGGTCGCGCCCAAACCAAGATCCCAATCTGTGCCGGCCTCACGGCCCACAACCACTGTTGAAGAATCAGAAGCGCTCTGTGCTCATGAACCCTTCGACCCTGAGCTCTGTACATTAACAGTGACCTTGCAATTTCTCCCACGGGCAAACGGCGCTCGAACAGTCATACTGGGACTTCAAAGCCACAGCGCAATGCCCACAGTACACTTCCTGACGGAGCAAGAGGTCCGGCCACTACCGACCGTGGTCGAAGACGCCATTTTCAAATGGACCGAAGGACTCCCCGCACTCCAAACGAAACTTGCCGAACTCACCGCCAAAGCCACGCCAGTCACGTCTTTCCCCAAGTCCGCCTCTCACACAGCAAACCGCAAGAGAGTCGCCAATACAGAACAGGCCTCCACACAACGCCCAGAATCAACGGTACATACAACAGAGGCGGCTCGGCCGCAAGCAGCCGGCTCAGATCAAATCAGTCTCTTCATGTCTTCAGCCGCATAGGAGTTTTATATGCCCAGCGTACTTATCATTGACGGCCAGCGCCTACCCATCCCGGATGATATCGCACAAGACGATAATTCGATCCGTCGGGCCCTTGGCCCCATGTTCACGCAACTGGCAAATGGCAGCATCACTCGGGCGATCGCAGACGATAAGACCGTGGAAATCACGGTGACAAAACAGGCCGGAAGAAAAGGGTACCAGGAGATTTTACACAGTCTTGACTCCCAACCACACCACATCAACCCAGCCGTCGCATTCGTTTTTCAACTCCACCAACGCTTCGATCTCAGTGATCCCACGTCACTCACTCACGTCATGACGCACCAGCAGGTCATTGAAGAAGCGATTCGAGCAGGCACCAATGAACTCGATACCGTTGCCACCATCTTCAAACGTCTGCTCTTCAGTGCAAGCACCCATGCACACACCGTCCCCATTAGCTTCTAAGAGGGGCCCCGTCAACCCTGCGCAAGCTATTCGTCAACTCAGCATCATGTCCCATCTGAATGCCTGGTGGGCTATCAACCACCTTGAGGAACTTCAGAAGCAATGCACCATTCTCGATCTGTACCGAACACTCTTTCCCATTGAATTTACGGCATCCCACAAACCTCTTTATCAACACGACGACTCTAACCACGCCGCCCCACGGATCGAGGAATTCTTAACCTTGATCACCGAGCACCTGTTTCCTCTCGGATATTGGGAAATAGAGCACGTATTTGAATGCTTCCCCTTTATCCCCCTCGATCCCTGCTGGTCACCTGCTGACCGAGACTTCACTGACGCTGACCCTCTTCCACTACGAATCTTTGCCGATATCTCCCGTGCCTATGACTACGAGCAAGACCTCGGAGAACTGGTCACAGAACTTCCCCTCTCAATTCGTCATCACATTCAGATACCGGACGATCGCCTCGATCATATACAGACAAACTGGAAAGCGTTCGAAACGTTCTGCGAGAAAGAAGGCTACCCACTGAACAAGGTCCCAACTGTTCTGGAAATGATGGGGCGGGAAACCGGCAATGTCTGGATCGATTATGACCCGAACTCAGGCATGGAAATCGAGCTCACCTGGTGCCTAGACGACATGCAATGGCTAGCCTCCCAATGGCAAGAAGCCACCGCACGAATCGACGAGTTCAACGCTATTCTGAACGAATTTACCAAGGACCCTGAATTATGGATCGCGTTCTTCCGACTGTGGAATCAATGCCTGCAGCAACACCTCCCGGAGCACCCATAGGCTATTTACTTCATCCTGAAGATGAGGGGGTGATCCGATTCCACAAGGGGCAACTCATTTTCCATCACCGCAAGGACCATGGGATCACCACGAAATGCCTGAACCCCCTGGCGCTCCAAACCGCCTGCCAACAAGCCCCACTCGACAGCGGATGGATCGCCCCCCACACCGTACGATGCGGATGGAGCGCACGAGGCGAATGGATCCTCCTCAAGTTCCCCCCACGACGCTACACCCTCACGATTCCAACAGCGAACCCACGACGACGCGGACCACAGACTGAACGCCTACGGGTCCCTCTTCCGGGATTGCTGTTCGGAGGAATCAACAACAACTACTACGTGTGGGCGTACACGGGAACGAACCTCGCCCCGTCACATATCTTCCACGCTCCCCTCCCCAATATCTGGGAAGACGGCCGGATCTGTTTCGGAACGAATAAGCAACCGCTCGCTTCCAGTACAACCATTCAACAAATGTGGGAACTCTTTCTCTCTTCTCCGTTTAGCGCAGAGCTGGGTACACACCGTCTTCACTCACAAGAGAACGATGTCTTTCGATTCCTCCGGGCACTCCATCACGCAAAAACACGAAAATTTCCAACCAGAGCATTGCGCTCACAGCATAGGAGTCTCCGTCATATCATTGAAGAGACGTTTCACGACGGAAAGGCCACCCATGATTTCAACGAGCGATAGCCTCGGACTCGTCCATTACAGCATCGCCAACGGGCATCGACTCGAACCGCCCGGCGGCCTGCTGGAATACGTGATGGCCGGCAACGGTCTCTGGGTACGTGGGCAGAAACCTCACCTGACTGTCTGCTTTCCCCTGAGTCCTCTGACAACAGTCCGAGGACTCACCCCGCTGCAACCTGAGTGGCATTTCAGCCTCCCCAGAGTTCCTCGTGCCATCACCGCAGAAATGTTGACCACCGCGCAGAATACGCGAGATACGGACAACCGATTAGTCGAGTCGCTTTATTATTTAGGTTGGGACCAGGACCACTGGCAACTGACGGTGCCGGCACAACATCAGGCTCGTACCAGTGTGCGACCCCATGCCACCGATGACGACACCTACCAACGTGCCCTTATCGAACTCCATAGCCACCACGAGTTGACCACCTTTTTCTCAGCCCAGGACAACCATGACGAACAAGGCTTTCGAATCTACAGCGTCATCGGTGACTTCCTTTCAGGACCACGAATCCTCACAAGAATTGGTCTATACGGCCACTTCCTCGATATCGACAGCACCACAATCTTTGAATTGCCAGCCAACCTCGAACCCATCACTCCCGATAACGAATTGACGTCCTTATGAAAACACCCCTGACGCTCGATTTACGACATCTGCAGGCACGCCCGGTCGTGATCCCCCATACGGACAACCTGGAAATCATTCAGGTTGGCGCAGGAGGAACCGGAAGTGCGTTGGCAGGGCTCTTGTCTCGGCTCGTGTTCCTGCTACAGGGTCGGTGGACCACTATTCGCTATGCGATCGTCGACTTCGACCATGTTGAGGACAGCAATGTCCCTCGCCAGATGTTCGCCTATGCTGAAATCGGCCTCCCCAAAGCATTAGCGCTGGCCCAACGGTATAGTTTGGCCTGGGGGCTCCCCATCGAAGCCATCACTCAACCCTATACGGCACACCTGTTCCAGCCTCCCTCATTCAACACGACCAGGATCCTGATCGGCTGCGTAGACTCCACTGAAGCGCGAGCAGAAATGCACAAAAGCCTGACAAGTGGCTACGATCGCAGCATGAGAACCTGGTTAATCGATGCCGGTAATGAAAAGACCACAGGACAGATCATCCTCGGTTGTTGCGCACAAGAAGAATTTCTCAACAGTGCATTCCAGATACCCACGCTCTGCAGCAGACTCCCAGCACCCGGACTGATCCATCCCGAATTGATTGACACCACAGCCATCCCCAAGAAAAAGACGCCCACGCCTTCCTGCGCACAATTAGCCATCACCCATGCACAATCCCTTGGGATCAACCCTAGGATGGCCTCTGAAATGATGGACATGCTGACTCGCTTGCTCTTGACCGGCGACCTCACAAGATTTGCCACCTATTTAGACCTGGAAACCGGGAGCATGCGCTCGCTGTACACCACACCGCTCGACGTGGCCCAAAGTATCAACCAAGATTCCTCCACGCTGTTTCATAAGACGCGCAGACCAAGAGCCCAAGCCGCCTAACTCCCTAGTCTCTCCGTTCCATCTCAACCCGTAATACATCTACAGGTCTTGCATGAACAACGACGTAGCCGTCCAGGAATGCTTGTTCGAAGAAACGCCCGGGCCAGAACCCCGCCTCGGTCCGGAAAGAGAAACCCAGGATTCTGTGGCACTCGTGTTCCCATCCTCCTCTGGCCAGCCACACACACCGACGCGACTATGAAGGAGCACGGGAGTACTGTCCCTATTGCCTCTAACGATCGGTCAAGGTGAGATCACATGATGAAACGCATTCACATCAACGCTCGATTTAATCAAGCCCCTGTCCCGCGCGCGAAGCAATCCGCGACAGTACAAGCCAATACCATTCCACTTGGAATCAAGAAGGCCGTGCAAGAGCTACTCAAGAGGGATGGCATCAAAGGAAGACGTCATACGTCATTCTCCCTTGAAGTCATCATTACAGAGGTGACGGAGATCCAAGCCACACCAGACCACGACAGTACCAACGAATAAGAACTTACGAGAAGACTTATGCTTACCACTCCACCATACACCCCACCGCAAAAGCCATTACGCTGTCCCACACCGGAAGCGCTCTGGACAGCCTACAACACCCTCTATCCGGGAGAATCTTCACACGAACAAGGAGTACCAATCCTGAAGGGATGGATGGAACGCTACCACACAGATCCGATGTTCGCACTCGCAACCCAAAACTGGTACGGGAAAGTCACCAAAGCTCTCTTCTTATCATTGAGGATCAAACAACCTCGAACAAAAGCTCAGATGCTCCTCGCATTACGACAAGCACCGTGTATCCATCAATCAATCTGATCCTCTATCTCTGTGACCACACTCAAAGAACGAGCCACGTGTGAATTACTCTGCCAAAGCCAGGGTGCCCATCCCGGATGGCCGAATGGCCCGCGATTTGAGTCAGCAAAGCACTGATCTAGCCCTCTCGAATCAGGCCATCATCCCGATGCTCATCATCATCTAACCTGTTGGCACTCTTCAGAAAAGTTCTATCTCGTATTACTTCTATGACAGGTCATGTTAGGCCGTGACCACGACGCATTATTTTTTGAAGGAGTCCGCCATGAAACGCCACAAGAGTCTCGAGCCGCAGCCCACTGTCACATTTCTCACCGTGAATCAACTGGCCGTCCGATGGCAAGTCACTCCCGATTTTCTTTACCGCGACATTGTCAACGCACCCGATGGAATTCCCGCGATGAAGCTGAACAGGGGTCGTCGCAGTCGCTGGCGGATCCGCGTCGCCGATGTCGAGCAGTATGAGACGCGGCGTTCAGGAGCGTATGCATGAAGGGGAAAATAACCCGCTTGGCCGATAAGCGGTACCGTGTAGATTTTCATCCGGGTCGCCGCGCACCGCGGACTCGGCGAATGGTGTTCGGAACGAGGGAGCAGGCGGAACGCATCCTTGACGAGTTGATTCAGCGTGCCTATACAGGCGTGTTTGGATGGCCCACAGTCCAGCAGACGACGCTTGCCGAGCTCGTCGATTTGGTGGTCGACGACTACAAACTGAATACCAGAAAGTCGCTGCGCAGTGCGCAGCAACTGGCTCAGTTCTGGAAGAGCCTGGCCGGCTCCATGCTTGCCGAACGCGTGACTTCCACCACGCTACGAGAATGGGCCAAGATGTGGGTCACGCAGGACCACCTCTCAGGCGGACGCGTGAACCGTCGCATGAGCTTTCTCCTCCGAGGGTTCTCACTTGGGCTTGAGCATCAATTGATTCCTCAACGCCCCAAATGGACCAGGCTGAAAGAAGCGCCGCCCCGCTCCGGCTTCTTTATCTGGGAACAGTTCACGTCGCTTCGGGACAAACTTCCACCCCATGCACGCGTTCCAGTCACGATTGATTATTGGAGTGGCATGCGCTGGGGGGAAATCACGTCGCTAGTCTGGAACCAAGTCCTGTTCGATCATCGCCGTCAGATTGTACGGATTACTCTGGCCGGTTCTGACACCAAGACGTCCGAACCTCGAGCGCTGGTGATGGGTGGAGATCTCTATGACGTCTTGCGAATGTGGGAGGAGACCACGCGGGTGACCCACCCTGATTGTCCATGGGTGTGCCACTACTTGGGGCGACGACTCCAATCCATCCGAACCGCCTGGCAAAAGGCGTGTGTCAAGCTAGGATTAGGGAAGTGGACCAAGCCAAAAGGCAAGATGGTGGGTCAGCGTGGGTACAGCGGAGCGCTCCTTCACGACTTTCGCCGAACCGGCGTGAAGAACCTGAGTGACGCTGGGGTTCCTGAGAAAATCGCGATGGCCATCTCGGGACATAAGACCCGATCCATATTTGATCGCTATAACATCGTATCAGAAGCGAGACTTGAAGAGGCCGGCGCGCTGGTCGTGGCTCGACATCGAAAACTGACTGAGGAGACCTCGGACGGTCTTCCCGAGCCGGCCACCCCTCTCCCGCAATAGAATCGGTATTGTCTGGGTATTATCATCAAACTGGCCACCTGTTTGCATCCAAAACAGCCAGGCGACCCCTCCTCAACGAGCTTCGCACCTTCGGTGGGACAGATCGGGCAGGATTCCCCACGGATTAAGGTGCGCAGGAAGATCCCGTTGGCCGATGCGGGCCTGTTCATCTACTTTTATACGCAATGTTCTCTTAGAGAGGAGCGCTGCCGATAGGTCAGAGACCCGAGCAATCTGTTCCACTCTTATGGATGAATCACACGAAGCCCGAGCCGCGCCTCGAAAGGATCGTAGTCTCGGTCGTTATGAAGAAGATGATGACTGTGAAGCAGGCAAAATGTGGCAATGAGGCAGTCGATGGTTTTTCGAATAGTCACTCCCTGCGATCGGAGGGTTTGGTAATGCTGCGCTGCCGTGACGGCGAGAGATATCCCGCCTGTCGAAAAGATTTCAAATTGTTCCAGCGCTGCGCGAGCGGCCTCAAATTCTCGTGGCGCACGGATCCCCTGGAGCACTTCGCACAGGATAAGATCTGTCAGACCCAACCGTTGTCGGCTGACTTCCCTGTCAAGCCAATCAGTCTCCGGTGTGGCCCGGTCCCGGAAATAATCAATCCACACAGTCGTGTCAACCAGCGTCATGAGGCAAGCGGGATCCGGCCTTGCCGGGATTCTTCCAAGTTTCCGTCCCAATGAACGGTCCCTTTGAGCCGGCGGATAGCGGTTTGTGCATGAATTTGCACTAACAATTTCAAACCCGCCTCCACCGTCTCCCGCTTGGTGGGTAACCCGGTAGCCCGCATCGCTTGGCGCATCAGTCGGTCATTGATCACAATGTTCGTCCGCATCGCGATTCCTTCCCATGATGTGTATGACAGGAAATAGTATACACATCCACAATGTGTTCAGCAACCCCTCGTCGCCATTTCGAGATGTATGGATTTGCCACTGCCCTAGTGGGCAGGTTTCTGATTCCAGGGTTCTGTGTATCGTACCAGCATGTGGACGAAGGACTTCCCTGGGCATCGCGTGATCGTCCAGTTGCTGACAAAGTTCGGGCGAGACGCTGTCTCCTTATTCAGTTTCGGGGGTGCCACGGGCCTAGGAGTATACTAGATAGACTGCCTCTGGCAAAGAATGAGGATAAAGCTGCCTTTGATGAGTTCACACGACGGCGGATGCTGCGCTCACGTCGCGTCTTGAGCCTCACCTCAGCCCCTCGGGCTGCCCCATGCACTTCCAGGCAGTGAGAATTGGCAGGCCACTTACTCTTCACGTCCAATTGATCGCGACCGCGCCTCTCTCTACTGAGAGGCCTCAGTGCGAGATTTTCGCGGCGAGCACGTCTATGTGCTCGATCTGTGGCGCCTCGGCAAGCAACTCGGGTGCCTTGGCCATCAGCGCTGCTGCGATCTGGCCAGCCAAGTGCGCCTTGCGGCCTGCGTCATCAGCAAAGGCATCGAAGATGCCAAACGTCGCCGGCCCCAACCGCAGTGCAAACCAGATCGGCGTCGTGGCTTCCTGATTCGCCAGGATGAGTCCGCTTTCGAGAAAGCGGGCAACGTCCGCTTCTTTTCCCGGCTTGGCTTGTAATCGTACTAACAGAGCAACTCGTACCATGTAGTCTCTCCTTTCCGAGGTTGAACAGCGTGAGGCGAATTCTAGAGATAAGTGCCAATCCGTACTAGTGGCAGGAATGACAATTATGCTACAGTTCTCGCCATGCGTATTTATATTCTCGCTCTCAACGAAGTCTTCGACACCGGCTTATCCACTCTGCTCGACACCTTCGGCACGGCGAACGATCTGGCAGAGGCCGCTGGGACTTCTTCGACGCGTTTCGACGTGACGGTCGTGGGTGTACGTCCCCGCGTGCACACCAGTCACGGGCTATCGGTACCGATACGGTCTGCGACACGAATTGCGCGCCCGGATGTCGCGCTCGTGCCGGCGCTCGGGGCGAAGATGCCTGAAACCCTGCGAGTTGCGCTTGAACGGCGAGACATCACGGACGCGCAGGCGCTCCTGCGTCACTGGTCTGGCAGTGGCACGCTCGTGGGCGCGGCATGTACGGGAACGTTTGTGCTCGCGGGCACGGCACTGCTCAACGGGCAGAGTGCGACCACGACATGGTGGCTCGCTCCACTGTTTCGTGAACGGTACCCGCATGTCGTACTAGACGACTCGCGTATGCTCGTGAGTTCATCACGTTTCGTCACCGCCGGCGCCGCGCTGGCGCACCTCGATCTCGCGTTGTGGCTGGTGCGGCGCGGAAGTCCGGCGCTGGCGGCGCTGACGGCCCGCTACCTGCTGGTTGACCAGCGGCCATCGCAGGCGGCTTTCATGATTCCTGATCACCTTGCGCACTCGGACCCGCTCGTCGAGCGGTTCGAGCGGTGGGCTCGGCGGCAGCTGGCTGACGGCTTTTCGCTCAGCGAAGCGGCTCGCGCAGTCGTTACAAGCGAACGGACCCTGGCGCGTCGCCTGCAATCCGTGCTGGGCAAATCCCCGCTCGCATACGTTCAGGATCTTCGCGTCGAGCGCGCGGTACATCTGCTACAGACGAGTAGCGCTAGTATTGACCAGATTGCCGCCCAGGTCGGGTACGCAGACGGGGTGACGCTGCGCACACTCATTCGGCGAAAGATCGGCTGCGGCGTACGCGAGCTACGTACGCGCAATTGATCGAAGAGTGGGGAACAAACGGAGACATCCTGAAAAAGTTTCTGGGTCAGACATGAATATTGACGTATTATGAGGACCACCGGAGAAACAAAGGAACCATTTCGCGTCGCGGGGTGGGGATCTGTCCCATCTGGTGTATCTGGTCTATTTGGTTTCTTTGGATTGTCTGGTTCAGAGAACGAAATAAACTAAATAAACCAGATAGACCAAACAAACTAGTGGTTCGAACTCTAACGAAATACGTGGCTAGTTTGAATGATTATGAGTGGCCACATTGGCTGGCAGTATTCAATTTGTCCTTCTGATCCCCGCCGTGATATAGTCCACCCCCCTAACAGCGCTGTTGCACCCTGCTGCGCAGCCTTGGAATTTGCAAGGCACTTACGGTGGGCATTTGGTGGACACTTTCAAGATTCATTGGGTCGCCTCAAGTGTAAATCTCCAGTAGAATCAATCGAGTGGCGGTGTAGCTCAGTTGGTAGAGCAGCGGACTCATAAGCCGCGGGTCCCCCGTTCAATCCGGGGCACCGCCACCATACCAACCTTTGGTTGACCCGCCGACTCTCTATCGGGTTATCGTAATTGACGTCGGCGGATAGACACCTCCAGTACTCCCTGCTCATAATTCATGCTCGTGCCGACGGCTAATTATCGGTTTCTGGCGATTGAAGCCGTCGGATACACACCTCCAGCGTTCTCTACCCGCAGCACCCGCCTGCAAAGACCTGCCGCTGCTGAGAGACACTCCAGCAGCGCCCACACAGTTCGACGGTTGAATGGGTCATCCCATCGACGCAGGCAATGCGTTGCTGGACCACTGTTCCACAATCAGAACAGGCGCCAGCGAGTCGTATGTCCATCCTACGCTCTTGGGTCAGCATGGGACACGACCTTTGTATTCGGGCGAGCGCATCGATTGCAGACAGCTGACATGAACTCCTGCCCGCCTTTGAGACTCACCAGATTCCGCCACAGCCGAACCGGAAGCGGCTCCGCCTTGGCCCGGTACAAATCCCATTGCATCTCGCGCAACTGTCCATTCAAGGAATCCACCGTTCGTTCCAAGTCAACCAGCCGGGCCGTCCCAAAGGATTTTCCTACCATGAGCATCATATCCTCCCTTCTTTCATTAACAGGATGCTGAGTTGTGAGTTTTGAGTTAGTTCCAGACAACTCAGAACCCAGAACTCCTAACTCAGAACTTCTTCCCTAGCCCGTACAATGCCGAATCACGCCGATGAGAATGCCTTCGATATGAAACGTATCTGACGGTCTCACAATAATCGGCTGCATCGCCGCGTTCGCAGGATGCAGTTCAATGTGTGAGTCCTTTTTGAAGTAGGTCTTGATCGTCGCGTCATGATTGACCAGCGCAACGATGGTCTGCCCGTTCCTGGCCGTCTCCTGTTTCCGCACCACCACAAGATCGCCGGGGAGAATGCCATCCTCTTTCATGGATTCCCCTTTGACGCGGAGTGCGAACGTATTTCCTCCACGTAACATGCTGGGCGGGACATCGATCAGTTCGGACTGTGGGACCGGTTCAATCGGTGAACCAGCCGCCACCATTCCTGCCATGGGAATTTCTGGTGATCGGCCGAGTTGATCGATCATCACTTTCACCATTCCAGGAATGCGCCGCATCCCCGCTTCATAACGCGCCACCGACACGCGCGTGGTCCGCAACGCATCGGCCAATTGCTGTTGCGTCAGTCCCAGTTGTTCTCGCACTCGTTTGAGATCCGCCGGCTTCATGATGTAACCAATGGTTACATACTTACGAAGCCCCTGTCAACCCCCAGTTCTGGACTCCTAATAATGAAGCAGAAAACCCTGTCTGGCGCAGAGCCTGTGCATAACCAAGTGAGAAACACCACGGCAGGATGGGCGATTCATCACACCAACCCAGCAAACGACAATGGATATCTAGTATTTGTTGTTTCTACTGGGTTTAACCCTTAGGACCACCATATCTTGTGGTGGTGCGTGCAGCTGAACCAATGCCTAATTTCTAGGCAAAGACGTGTCGGAGGTAGAGAAATGCACTGTATTTTGATGGCAACGTGACCTTATCAACAGACTTATCCACAGAAGCTGGGGAGCGGGCTTTGTGAACACTTTTCTTGACCTTGATATACATATTCCTCGCATTTCCTACTCGACTTTTGTCTGTGCTCGGGGAGCGTGAATCGTTATTCTCGCGAGACTTGCAAGAAAAGCCGGACGGGTGAGACGGACGACGGTTCGCAGGGGACTGGCTCCGCCGTCTGCGGCGGTGCCTGTCCCGCTGCTCGCGAAGTCCGAAGTGTTCGGAACTTCGACCCAGAGTTTCGAGTCGCGCTTTTCCCGCCAGTCTCGCCCGTCTCGCTTGAGTCAAGCGTCCGCGCTTGCAGCAGAAGCTTCATGAATAATGCGGGCTAGCACTCATATAGATCGCGGAACCAGGTGTACGGCCCCGGCTTTGATCGCCGCCACAACCACTGAACCTGTTTCGAGACCAAGTTCTTCTCTGGCCCCCCGCGTAATCACTGCCCGCAGGGGAAAGCCGCAATCGACCGTAATCGTCACCAACACACCCTGCGGTAGCACCTCGGTCACCCTGCCGGACAAATGATTTCGCGCGCTGGTGACTCCGCTCCCCGCCTGCTCGAGCAAGACATCTTCCGCGCGAATGCAGACATACACAGCCGCGCCGCTCACGTCCGTTCCTAGGCCCCTGAGCGTCGTCCCGTTCACCATCACGGTCGCCAACCCGTTGTCGTTCGCGACCACTTGACCCTGCACGACGGTCTCAATACCGACGATCTTTGCAACTTCCGCATTGGCCGGCCTGGAGAACACTTCCTGCGGCGAACCGGTTTGAAGAATCGTTCCATCCCGCATCACCGCAATGACATCGCCCAATGTCAAGGCTTCGGCCCAATCGTGTGTGACGATGACGGAAGGAATGTTCAACTGCGTCAACAGGGCTCGCAGTTCTCCACTCAAGCGACTGCGTGTCGGCGCATCCAAGGCCGAAAGAGGTTCATCGAGCAACAAGAGCTGAGGTCGTCTGGCGATCGCACGCGCAAGAGCCACACGTTGCTGCTGCCCACCCGACAACTGCGTCGGCTTGGCCTGTTCGAGGCCCTGAAGTTGCAATAAGTCGATCAGCTCACGGACACGCTCCCGTCGTGCCGCAGTCGGCAGATTGCTCAATCCATATTCAATGTTGCCGGCCACCGTATGCGTGGGAAAAAGCGCGTAGTCCTGCGGCATGTAACCGATCCGCCGCGCTTGCGGCGAGAGCCGAATGTTGGAGGCCGCATCAACCCAGGTCGCCGAACCGAACTGAATTCGTCCTTCTTCCGGCCATTCCAATCCGGCGAGACAACGTAGCAGGGTCGTTTTCCCCGATCCTGATGGCCCGAAGAGAATCAGGACTCGCGGAGGATCCAGCGGGAGACCCAGCCGTGCAACAGCCGTAAACCGACCGGGAAAGGTCTTGCGGCAATCAAGCGTCAACGCTGCGGCCATACCGCCCACACCTTTCGATTCATCGCATACACCAGCAGCAATACGCCATAGGAGACCGCGAGCAACAACAGCGCCGTCTTGGCGGCCCCGGCATAGTTGAGCGCTTGCACCTCATCATAGATATCGATCGAGACGGTTCGCGTTTCGCCCTCGATGTTGCCGCCGACCATCAGCACGACACCGAACTCCCCCAATGTGTGTGCAAAACTCAGCACTGCGCCGGTGATGAGGCCTGCCGTAGACAGCGGAACAATCAGACGAAAGAAGGTCTTGAGCTTCGACACCCCGAGCGTCCAGGAGGCTTCGATCAACCGGCGATCGACTTGCTCAAAGGCTGCGGCAAATGGTTGCACGGCAAACGGCAGACTGTAGAGAATCGACGCGAGGAGCAGACCTTCGAAGGTAAAGGGGAGCGGATGCCCGACCACGTCGCTGTAGAATCGACCGACTGGGCTGTGCGGACCGATCGCGACGAGAATATAGAAACCCAGCACCGTCGGAGGCAGAACAAGCGGAAGCGCAACCACTGACTCGACGATGAACTTCCAGCGCCATTTCGAAAAGGTGAGCCAATAGGCGATGGGCAGTCCGACGATGAGCAAAACGGCCGCTGTAAGCAGGGCTAGCTTGAAGGTGACGGCAATCGCAATCCAGTTCATCTATAGCTCGTCGTTCGTGAAGCGTCGTTCGTCGTTCGACCCAGAGGCTCTCGACGGGTGAAGCGTGCTTGCTGTCATGGCTTTACCCTGTCCGCTGGGATGACGAAGCCATAACGTTTCATCACTATCTGCCCCTCAGCACCCTGGACAAACGAGAGAAAGGCCTTCGCATTTTCTTGATTCTTCCCACCCATGAGTATCACCGCGCCTTGTTCGATCGGTGGATACGCATCGGCAGGAATCTCCCAATAGTGGCCCGCTGCCTGCATCGGCGGTGCGAGCGCCAGCGACAATGCAATGATCCCGACGTCCGCCGCACCGGATTCGACGAACTGGGCGGCTTGAGAAATGTTCTCTCCGAGCACCAGCTTGTCTTTGACGCGATCGTAGACCTGCGCATGTTCCATCGCCGCGACTGCGGCACGCCCGTAGGGCGTATGCTGGGGATTGGCGATGGCAATCTTCCGGATCGTCGGTTCACGCAAGATCTCCAGCCCCTTGGAGAAATCTAGATGCGCCCCATTACCGGTCCACAAGACAATCCGCCCGACGGCATACTGAAAGAGCGAGCCCGGAACGGTCAGACCGGCTTCTTCCAATTTCCTGGGATACGCGATGTCGGCTGAAAAGTAGAGGTCGAACGGCGCGCCATTTTGAATTTGCGCATAGAAATTGCCAGAGGATCCGAGCGTCAGCTTCACGTGATTACCGCTCGCTTTTTCATACTCAGTCACAATTTCTTTGAAGGCGAAATTCAAATCTGACGCCGCCGCAATCGTGATCTCCTCCCCAGCCGTGAGGCTCACGCCGGTTATGAGGAGCATACACAGGGCAATGATGACTCGAATCATCAGCCAACCTTTCTACAGTCTGATTTTCATCTGAAGATAAAAATAATCCGTATCTTTGTTCCCGCCGGCTGGTAGATCGGCGGACGCGGGGAGCCGGTCAAAATAGGATCCCTTGAACCAATGATCGTACCCGACATCGAAGTCCATGTTGCTGCTGACGGCCCATTGCACACGAAATTCCAGATCATGCCCTATAGAGTTTCCAGATCCCCCGGTGGAATCCATCAAGCCGGAACTTCCGAAACTATCCTTGCTCTGAGCCAAATACCAGAACCGTTGTTTGAGTTGAATGGTCCAGCCTTGTGCCGGTGTCACGATCATCCGCCACCCTGGGGAACTGAGGTTGGTTCTGAAAAATGGGCCGAAGGTTCCAGTCGGCATATATTCAAATCGTCGAGCTCCAAACAAGGTGTCGAACCCTTCGTCCTGGCTATCGCCAGGTTTGCGGTCTCCGCTGGCGTAGTCGTAGTGAACCAGGAATCTGGGAGACCAGGGGACATCGAACATATACCCCAGATCCAGATGCTGAAAATGGGCGAAATGATCCGTAACCCCACGGGTACCGGTCTGCCAGGCACTCTCAAGTTCGTAATCCATCTCGCCTTGCTTGGGGTCTTTATAGAGACGAAGTCCAACGGTGGAGTACGTGCGATGGCTGGCAACGGTGGCCACACGCTGGTCATTCAAGCCCAAGTAGTAGGCATCCAACTGGAGCCAGGGGATATGCTTGCTCTCCAAGTAAGTTCCCCAAAAAAGAGACTTGTTGTTTTGTACATCAAGGTTCACGTCGTCCCGAATGACCTGTTCTGTAAAAAACGCCCTGAATCGCCAGGTCTTGTCCCGGCCGATTTGCCAATGAACCCCATCGAACGCGTTTGAGGTGTTTCGAAAGTCGTTTCGCGCGATAAGCCGGCGACGGCCGAAGTCCATCGTCATGCGTCCAAAATGCAAGTCGGTTCGCAATCCGCTCCCTCCAACATTGTCCAGGGTCAATGACCCGAGTAACTGTAAGATGTCGTATTCGTTGACCGTCGTGGTATCTCTGAAATCACCACGTTCCCTGTCCAAATAGGCCCGCGCGTCCTGCCCCTCAAAGAGGAATCGCAAGGGGCCATTGCCCCCCAATCCTACGCGCAGCCGGGACCGGAGAGCGATTTGAGGATCCGTGCCCCCATTTCCAGTGCTCTGGCTCGTTCGCCAGGGATGGTCGTACGATTCAAATCGGGTCCGGTTTTCGATGCCCAGGTCCACCCAATCGGGTAAGTTCAATGCGGTTTTCAAATATCGGCTCCATTCAAGTTCCTTCCGTTGATTGAGGACCGCATCGGCGGGTTCAATCCAGTTGTTTCCAGTTTGTGCGTCTGCCCGTTTTTTGATGCCATGAATCACATCAGAATAATCCGAACCGTTTTCTATCGGGGTGGACGAGGGCGATACAGACGATGGCTCCTCGGCCAAAGCGGCGCCGGTCGCGAGCAACATCGCGATCCCTAAGGCCAGCATGCCCCCGACACCCTCGTTTCCTGTCGCTTGTTTCATCACGAGACAACCACCTTGTATCTGCTCGAACGACCAAAATAACTGGATGAAATATTTAGCTGGCTTCTGTCTGGTCTGTCTGGTTGATCTGATTAGTCTGGTTCAACCAAATAAACAAGACAAACCAAATAAACCAGACCAACCAGTCCGATTACGGAGGGCCTTCCTTCAGCCGATACGCAGCGCATGGAGTTTTCCTGTTTCGGTGGTGTCATACCCGCCCAGCGCCTCGATCTCATTTCGAAATGGGCGGCTGACGAGAGTCTCGAACAAGTGGGCTAACGTCGGATGGGACTTCAGATACGCATTGGGCACGACAAGGTCGTAGCGCGCGGCTTGAAGCGGTACAAAGTCGAGTCCAAAGAGTTGCGCAGCGGATCGAATCCCGATCCCGACGTCCGCCTGACGGCCTGCAATCGCGCGCGCAACTTCGAAATGCGAGGCGACGATCGTGCTATACCCTTTCACCTGATCTGAATTAATTCCCGCCGCGCGCAACCGTTGATCCAGCAATAGCCTGGCCCCCGCCCCTTCTTCTCGATTCACGAGGGTCACCAGAGGGTCCACCAAATCAGCTGCGGCATGGATGGACTTGGGATTTCCAGGACGAACGAGTAAGCCCTCTTCCCAAGTCGCGAACGTGATGACCTCATAGTTCGAACCTTTCAGTGCACGCCGGAGGAACGGCAGGTTTGATTCCCCTGTAGTCGGATCAAAAAGATGCAGCCCTGCGACATGCACCTCGCCCTGTTGCAAGGCCCGAAGCGCCGCCATACTCCCCATCGTCCAGCCGACCAAGGAGGTCTGGTCCTTGCGCCGTCGCATGTGCTCACCTGCAAGGAAGATCGCCGGATCACAACCTGCCACAGAGATTGCTCGTTCAATCGCCTGACGATCGCGTGAGAGGTTCACTCGCACCTTGGCGCCCGATGCCTGGCCATGCGCCTCGACGACATAGCCATCGGCAGGAACGGTAAAGGAAAGCACTTCACCCAATCCGGTGACCGGTCGCACGATTGTCTTCGAACCCACCGTCGAGACTTTGACCCGGATCGGCGAAGCCTTCGTGTCGTTTTGCGAGAGATGGCCGATGAGCTTGCCTTCAACAATGTCCTCCGCTG
>Ga0247727_10001098_pt1 | contig 65864 bp, 62 predicted proteins | sample WisWelCaveWW1625_FD_202498 | JGI IMG/M metagenome (GOLD analysis project Ga0247727, IMG submission 202498) | Biofilm microbial communities from Wishing Well Cave, Virginia, United States - WW16-25 | ecosystem: Environmental > Aquatic > Deep subsurface > Groundwater > Cave microbial mat | place... | reverse complement strand
CGAACGCTGCTGGCAACCGCACGCTTTCGCGCCGGCCAGATCGGATTCTCGGCGCTGGTCGCCGAAACGGCCGAGTTCCTCGCCGGCTTCCGCGAGACGGAATACCGCGAGCTCGCCGAGCGGATCTTTACGCGGTGGCTTGCCGGAGACGTGTATCCGGAAGCTCGCGCTCTCGTGCGCGCGCACCAGCGCCGCGGGCACACGGTGGCCATCGTTTCGTCGGCGACGCGGTATCAGATCGAAGCCATCGCACGTGACCTCCGAATCGATCACATCCTGTGCACCGAACTCGAGGTGCGCGACGGTGCCTTCACCGGCGAAGTGATGCATCCGACCTGCTTCCGCGAGGGCAAGGTTACCGCCGCCGAAGCGTTCGCGCGCACGCGACGTATCGATCTTGCGAAGAGCTACTTCTACACCGACAGCCACGATGATCTCGCGCTGCTCAACGTGGTAGGCCGCCCGCGTCCGACGAATCCCGACCGACGGCTCGCAGCGGTCGCAGTGAAACGCGGTTGGCCCGTCCGCGAGTTCGCGAGCCGTGGCCTTCCCGGGGTCGAAGAGATCGTCCGTACCGCTCTCGCCGCGGGTAGCCTCGGACCCGCGCTCGCGCTGGGGCTACCGAGTGCGTGGCTGGATGGCGACTGGCGCGAGGCAGTGAACCTCGGGCAAACGACCTGGGGCGAAGTAGGAACGGCGCTCGCGGGTATCAAAGTACGAGTAGAGGGCGAAGAGCACCTTTGGTCGCAGCGGCCGGCGGTGTTCGTATTCAACCATCAGAGCGCCATCGACACGTTGCTTCTCTGTCGCGTGCTGAGACGAGACTTCGTCGGTGTCGGAAAAAAGGAGATCGCCGGCTATCCACTGCTCGGACGGCTGTTTCGCTACGTCGGAACCGTTTTCGTCGACCGCGGGAGCACGAGCAGTGCCATCCATGCGCTCGATGAAGCGGTGGACGCGTTGCGCGAAGGCTTCTCCGTCGCCATCGCGCCCGAGGGCACACGAAGCAGCACGTCCCGCCTCGGTCGTTTCAAGAAGGGCGCATTCCATTTGGCCATGCGTGCGAGAGTTCCCGTGGTGCCAATCGTCTTCGTCAACGCACTCGACGCGCTGCCGCGGCAAGGTGTCGTCATTCGTCGCGCGACCGTGCGAGTGGTCGTTCACCCACCCATCGCGACGGACGAGTGGACGCCGGAAAGCCTAGACGACCGCGCAGCGGCCGTTCGCGAGCTCTTTCTCGAGACGCTCGAGGCCCACGGCGACCCCTCGTGAGCGTCGATGGCGTCATTTTCGATCTCGACGGGACTTTGGTGGATTCGCTCGACGATCTTGCGGATTCGGTAAACGCCGTTCTCGTCGTGAGAGGCTTCGACCCGCACCCACGGGACACCTATCGAGACTTCGTGGGCAACGGCATCACGGAACTCGTTCGGCGGGCTCTCGGAGCGCCGGGCTCAGACACGGCCTTGCTCGAGGCCTGCGTGGTTGCCGTCCGCGACGAATACGAAAGCCGTTGGAACCGAAAGACTCGTCCGTATCCGGGCATCGCCGAAACACTCGTGACGCTTCGTGAGTATGGTCTCGCGCTTGCTGTGCTTTCGAACAAGCCTCACTCGCTCACGGTACGAGTCGTCGATAGATACTTCGGCGCCGACACATTCCAAGCCGTGCTCGGCGCGGAAGTCGGGTACGAGCGCAAGCCCGATCCGGCAGGGGCGCTCGCAATCGCACAACGCCTCGGTATTTCGCCGCGTCGATGGCTCTACGTGGGCGACAGCGCGATCGATATCCTGACGGCGCTTGCAGCGGGCATGATACCGGTCGGCGTTCTCTGGGGATTCAGAGATACGCGCGAGCTAGCGGCCGCCGGTGCGCTTCGCCTGGTGCGCGAGCCGATCGAGATCTGCGCCTACGCGCGCGCGACGCCCTGACTCATTGGCCATCGCGCAGCGCGGCGACCAAACGATGCTTCATCTGCTCGGCCTGAACACGCTCCGCGGACGACAAGCCGCCATCGAATACAGACAATCGTCGCCGCGCCCCGTCGTCACCCGAGTCCGCAGCTACGCTGAGCCACGCATGGGCGACGATGGGATCACGTCGCACTCCGAGCCCTCGCTCGTACATCACGGCGATCGCGGCTTGCGCACTCGCGGATCCTTGGGCTGCCGCCGCACGAAACCATTGAAGTGCGGTGTCGTAGTTGAGCGGCACTCCATCGCCCTGATAGTAGAGGCCGGCAATCGCGAGTTGCGCTTCCGCGCTGCCCTGCTCGGCCGCTCTGAGATACCAGGCCGCCGCGGCGACAGCGTCGCGCGGAACGCCGAGGCCGGCTTTGTGCAACGCGCCTAGATTGTACTGCGCTCGAGGCTCTCCGGTCGCGGCGGCACGCAGCAGCCAGTACGCCGCACCTTGATAGTCGGGCGTGCCGACGGGCGGATCCATCAGCAGATTCGCGAGATTGTATTGAGCGCTTGCGTTGCCGCCCTCCGCCAGACTTCGGTATCGAGATGCCGCCTCACCCCAATTGCGTTTCATCCCGCTGCCGGTCGCATACATGAACGCCAGCTGCTCCTCGGCGGCCGTATCGCCGGCGAGCGCGCCATTTCGCAGATAGCCGACGGCCGCGACCGGATCCGCGGGACCGCCGACTCCGTGCGCGAGCATGAAGCCGTAGGCGCTGGCCGCTTCCGGCACGCCTTGCTCTGCCGCACGTCGATACCAATCGCGGGCCAGCAATGGGTTCGCAGCAATGCCGACACCCTGAGAGTACATCGCCGCGAGATCGTACTGAGCGCGAGGGACCCCGGAGCGGGCAGCTGCAGCGATTGCGCGAAACGCCGCTTCGGGATCGCGTTTCGTCCCCTTGCCCTCGAGATAGAGCAGTCCGGCGAAGTGCGCGGCGCTCACGTCGCCCGCGACCGCGGCGCGCTCGAACCAGCGAAGGGCCGCCGTCTGGTCTCGATCTACGCCGTCGCCGCCGTAGTAGAGAAGCCCGAGGTTGTACGCGGCGAGCGATGACCCCGCTTCCGCGGCACGTTGGTACCAAAACGCCGCCTCTGCCGGGTCGGCAGTCACGCCGCGACCCCGTGCGAGCAATGTACCGAGATAAACCTGCGCGTCTACGTTGCCTTGGGTCGCGGCCTTGCGTAGCCATCCGGCGGCGCGAGCGGGATCGGTTGCCACTCCATCGCCTTCGTCATAGGCGCGGCCGAGTCGATACTGCGCAGCGGCAACTCCGCGTTCTGCCTCGTTGGCCCAAGTCGCAACTCCGGGCGGGGGCAAGAGGGCGTGACAAAACGACGCGACCAACAGGCTCTGAAGCGCGCCGGCTAAGGCGAGCAATGCTAGCTTTCTCGTCACGCCGCGGTCCCTTCACCTGCAGATCCGCGTGCTCGTGACGCGGTCGCGGGTGATGCAGGTAGTCGTAGTAGGTTCGAACGGTGAGTCAAAGGCATTCGGCCAAAAATGCACATCGCTAGCAGCAGCAGCGGCAGATTTCCGAGTGCCTCCTCGGTTTCGAGAATCCGGAATGCCCTGCTCCGCCACTACGATCGTCACCGAAGGGATCTCCCTTGGCGCGGCGAAAGCGATCCGTATCGGATCTGGATATCCGAGATCATGCTTCAACAAACCCGAGTGGTTACGGTCGTTGATCGATATCACGACTTCATACGATCGTTTCCCGATGTCCACGCGCTGGCACGGGCTCCGGTAGCGCGGGTCTACGAGGCCTGGGCGGGTCTCGGCTACTATGGGCGCGCTCGCAATCTACACGCGGCGGCGCGGGCCATCGTACGAGCGCATCGTGGCTGGCTTCCGACCACGTACGCGGAGCTGACGACGCTTCCAGGGATCGGGCCCTACACGGCCGGAGCTGTCGCGTCGATCGCTTTTGGAGAAGCGGTGCCCGCCCTCGACGGCAACGCGATTCGCGTCCTCTCGCGCCTCGTCGCGAGTGCCGACGCGTCGGGATCCGCCGCCGCCGTGCGACAGCTCAGCGCGTCCGCGATCGCCCTCGTCCGCGGCACACGTCCCGGCGATCTCAATCAATCCCTCATGGATCTCGGTGCGAGCATCTGTACTCCCCGGCAACCGAAGTGCGGGGTCTGCCCGGTAAGGCGCTGGTGTGCCGGCTTCGCGAGCGGACAACCGACCCGGTTTCCCGCCGCGTGTCCGTCTCGGCGAACCAAGCCGATTCTCGCGGTCGTATTCGCGTGGCTCGAGGACTCACACGGCGTCTGGCTCGAGCGGCGGCCGAGCGAAGGCCTCTGGGCAGGACAATGGCAGCTCCCCGGCGCAGAGGGCCCGCGAGCGCGCGCACGGCTCGCCGAACGACTCGACGTATCGCTCGAAGCGCGCCGGCTCGCCCGAATCGAGCACGAGCTGACACATAGACAGGTCCGCGCGACGGTTTTCGAAGCCACAAGCCCGTGGAGAGTGCGGTCGCGCAACGGCTTCCGTCGTTTCGAGCGTCCTCTGTCGGCTCCGGTCAGTGCGTTGGCGCGGCGCACGATCCAAACGGTGCTCGCTGCACGCTCTGATCCGTAGACGCTCCGCTCCGTTGCCTCTCAAACGCGAACCCGAGAACATACGACCATGCTGACCCGCCGCCGACAAGGCATCGGAATCGCGCTCGCTCTCGGCGTTTCGCTGGTGACCGTGAGCTGCTCAGTCTCACCGCTTGGTCGCCGTCAGCTCGCCTTCTTCCCCGACGCCCAACTGAATCAAATGGGAATCGCCGCCTTCGACCAAGTGAAATCGAAGACCAAAGTGTCGAGCGACCCGAAGGCGAACGACTACGTGAGGTGTGTCGCCAACCGCATTACCGCGACACTCACCCCCGCGGAGTCGCCGATCAGGAGCTGGGAGGTGCTCGTCTTCGCTTCGGATCAGGCCAATGCTTTCGCGCTTCCTGGGGGCAAGATCGGCGTTTACACTGGGTTGCTGAAAGTGGCCAAGACTCAGGATCAGCTCGCGGCTGTCGTCGGTCACGAGGTCGCCCACGTGCTCGCACGCCATGCCAACGAGCGAGTTTCTACCGCCTACGCCGCCGAAGCTTCGCTCGCGGTCGTCAGCGTATCCGGAGCCGTATCGCCGCAACTGATGGGTCTGATGGGGCTCGGCACTCAGGTAGGCGTTCTCCTGCCTTTCGGCAGGACCCAAGAGAGTGAAGCCGACCTGCTCGGTCTCGATCTGATGGCGCGTGCAGGCTTCGATCCGCGCCAGAGCATCGCGCTCTGGCAGAACATGAACGCGTCTCGCCAAAGCGGTGCGCCTCCCGAGTTCCTCTCCACCCACCCGAGCGACGCAACCCGTATGTCCAACCTGAACGCCCGGATGCCGCGCGCGACTTCGCTGTACGAAGCCGCGAAGGCGGCCGGGCGCCGCCCACGCTGCGGCTGAGACCGCGATAGGCAATGAGAAGAATCCTCGATTGGCTGGACGACCGCTTCCAAGAGCGCCCCTGGTGGATGAACCTCTTGATGCTGGCAAGCGCGTTTCTCGCGTACGTGTACGTGCCCTGGGATTTTTTCTTCAAGCCCGTGGCAGCGGATCGTGAGGCCTGGTTCGGCCTACTGCTCGAAGGTCGATGGGCGAAGCTCACAGAGCCTCTCCACTTCTTCATCTACGCCGCAGGCGCTCACGGCTTCTGGCGCATGCGATCGTGGATGTGGCCTTGGGCGTCGCTTTGGGTCGCTCAGCTCACCGTCGGGATGGTGCTGTGGCCCATTCTCTATCGAGGCGGGCTCGGAGGTTGGGCTCTAGCGATCGCGAGCGGCACCGTTTTCGGCGGAATCGCATGGGCGCTTTTTGCGGCGCGCGACGCGTTCGGGCCGAAACCGCTGCGCCTCCGCGAGCGCTACGGCGACTGGGCCCTCATTACTGGGGCATCGAGCGGGCTCGGCCGCGAGTTCGCTCGCGCACTAGCGGGCGAAGGGATGTCGTGCGTGCTGGTCGCGCGACGGGAAGATCGACTGCGAGAGCTGGCCGGCGAAATCGAGGCGACTCACGGCGTCGGCGTGCGCGTGATCAGCGCCGACTTGGGAAGCGCCGATGGCCAGGCTCGCGTGATCGCCGGTGTCGAAGACCTCTCGGTCGGGTTGCTCGTGAACAATGCCGGGTTCGGTCTCGCAGGCGCCTTCTTGCATCAGGATCCGGAGCGCCTCAGAGAAATGGTGGAGCTCAACTGCCACGCGCCCGTCGTGCTGACACGAGCCCTGCTTCCAGGGATGGTCACGCGTGCGCGAGGCGGAATCATCGTCGTAGCGTCTGTCGCGGGGCGCCAGGCGGTGCCGCTTTTCGTCACGTACTCGGCTACCAAAGCGTTCGACGTCATCTTTGGCGAAGCGCTGTGGGGCGAGCTCCGCGATCGCAATGTCGATGTGACGGTGCTTCAGCCCGGACCCGTCGCGACCGAATTTGCGGACAGCGCCGGCGAAAGCCGCACTCACCCTGCCCTGGAGGAAGCGCCGGATGCTTGCGTCCGCTACGCACTCGAGGCGCTCGGGCGCCAGCCGTCGGTGGTATCGGGAGGCTGGGGCACTTGGTTCGTCGCGAACACCAATCGACTCGCACCTCGCTGGCTCGTGACCCTGGTGGCCGGCAATCTCTACGAGCGCCAGACGCCGCGAGAGCTTCGGTAGCTCGCCCTCGGCGCAACCGTGCGCGGCCGCTTGGAAGGTCGCGTGACGAACGCTAAGACTCGTCTCGATGAGCGCACCAATCGAGGGAGAAGTCTTACGGTTCCCGGCCGAGAGCGGATGCTTCGGTTGTTCCACGCAGAATCCCGCCGGGCTCCAGCTCGCGTTTCGGCGCCGAGGTGACACCATCCTCTGCGAATACGAGATTCCGGATCGCTTCCACGGCGCGCCTTCGGTCGCGCATGGCGGAATCGTCGCCACGATCTTCGACGAGCTATCTTGCGCGGCGGTCGTGTTCCTGCGCGACCGCTACGTGGTGACCGGCGAGCTTTCGGTCCGTTACGGCAAGCCCTGCCCGGTCGAGAAACCGCTCCTGTTCGTCGCAAGAGTCGTCGAAGAATCGCATCCGAAGTACGCCGAAGTGCACTGCGAGGCATTCTACGGGGACGATCGGATCGCGCGCTCGTCGGGAAAGTTCTTCTACGTCGAGCGCAACGTCTCGTCTCCCTGAGTGCGACGAACCTTGAATGTGGCGCCGTCGACTTCCACGACGCTGATCCGCTCGCCGGCGCGGATCGGGAGCTCTGACTCGATGGCCTCGGCTCTCCACAGCTCGCCAGCGACGATCACGTAGCCTGCCGGGTCCAGGTCCTCGCGCGCTCGGCCCTGATGGCCGCACCACCGCGCCGCGCCGCTCGCGCTGCCGCTTGCATCGTAGGCACCACGAAGGAATGGATAGAGCGCTACGTCCTTCAAAAGCCACAGCGCGAATAGGACGGCCGCGCCTCGCCTACCGAGCCATTCGATCTCGACGGCGAAGGCCAGGATACCGCCGACCAACACCAGGCCGGGAATCTGAAACAAGGTGTAGCGGACCGTCGTCCTCACGGTGTTTCTCGCGCCGTTCACTCCAGCGTGAGCGGCAGCCGAGCTTTCTCACTCGAATCGAGCGCACGCCACTCTCGTTGCAGGTCCCGCCACACGCGCACCTGAAAGGTCTTGACCACGGTACGGAAGGGGCGCTCGAAGAGAACGCCGTCGAACAGACACTCACCGCGATCGAAAGCGTCCTCGTTGAATCGTCGTGCGCCACGCGACCGCGCCGCCTCGAATGCCGCTTCGTTCTGTCGCATCAACGGGATGAACGTCGCAGCGATCTCCTCGAGCAATGGAACCAGGGCCGGAGTCAGCTGCGGCGGTTCCGAGATCGACGAGATGGCGCCTCCCGCTCTCATCCGACGCGCCCAGGCAACGGCCGAGGGAGCCCGCAGCTCCATCGAAGCTGCAACAGACTCGTCGTCGAGGTTCATCGCCAGCTGCCCGTAGGCGCTCGCATCGGCAACGGTAAACGTCGTACCGAAGATGAACGCCTGAGCGCGCAGCATGGTCTCCAAGCGATCGAGGATGCGTCGAAAGCCGGTATCGAGAAGGTCGTGCGTCGGTGGAAAACCGACCCGACCGGGCGGGCGCCTCGCCGGCGGCAGGTCGTAACGCTCGGGATCTGCGGGCGCCACCGAGAATAGATAAGGCAAGCGTCGAACTTGTCGCGCCGAGAAACCGTCGGCGACGCGCTGGCGCAATGCCCTCGGCAGGAAAGATCGGAACTCTCGAGCGAGACGCTCGCCTGCATCGTTGGTCGCCGCCGAGACGACCCAACGGTTGTGGTGTGCGAAATACAGCCCCAGCTCGTCGAAGTATTCGTCGATCAACCGTGCCGCGAAGCGTACCGCGCCGTCGCGCGGCACGGCACGCGGCGCATCCGGCTCTGCGCGCTCGTCCAGCCAGGTGGCAATCGCCGACGAGTCGACTACGACCTCCCGGGACGGCCCGATGAGATACGGCACCAAAGGGAGCTCGTCGAGCTCCGATAGTTTCGGAAAGCGCGGGCGACGCCATCGCCTTCTGACGAGATTCACCGTCGCGAGCGCGCGCAGGTTCGTCGCTCGCGCACCGGTAGCGGGGAGCAGCCGAGCGTCCACTCCGGCGTGACGACAGAGAGCCAGTACTTTGAGCGTGAAAGGCGAGAGCTCGGAGCCCCAGACGTCGCAGCGCGCCGTTCGCACGTCGCAAGTACCTACGGACTATTCCGATCCCATCGCAAGCGTCGTTCGCTTGACGCGAGATCCACGACTTGGCTCCGTGCCCAACGGTAGTCGGCCTTGCCGCTCGGGCTTCGCACGATCTCGTCCCGAAACACGAACGCTTTCGGAAGCTTGTAGCGTGCCAGGTGCTTCTCGCATTCCGCGACCAAGTCGGACTCCTCAACCGTCGCGCCTGCCTTCAACCGGACGACCGCAACCACCTCGCTACCCCATCGCTCGCTCGGCCGGCCTACGACGACCGCGTCGTAGACGGACGGGTGCAGCTTCAACGCATGTTCCACTTCTTCGGCGAAGACTTTCTCTCCACCCGAGTTGATCGTCACCGAGTCTCGCCCGTAGAGCTCGAGAGTGCCATCTGCACGAAGGCGAGCACGGTCGCCGGGAACGGAGCAACGCTGGCCGGCGACGATTGGAAACGTATTCGCCGTCTTCGCTGCATCGCCGAGGTAGCCGAGCGGCACGCGTCCGAGCCTCGCGAACCAGCCCATCTCGGCATCTCCCGGGGCCAACACCCGAGTCATGTCTTCGCTCACGACCACATTGTTGGGTGTCGCGCGAAAGGTTCCGGTCGACGATCGGCTCCAGCGATTCGAACTCCTCGCCGGTGTGTGCCCGCGTCTGTCCACCAAGCGCGGTAACGAAAATGTCGGCCTGGCGCCAGAGCACGCCCTTCGGCATACCCGTCGTGCCGCCGGTGTACAGAACGTAGAGATCATCCGGCGAGAGCGCGGGCGTCGGTGCGCGATCCGCCACGCTCGCGAGTGCGGCCTCGTAGTCGACGGCTCCCGAAAGAAGCGGAGTGCTCGAGCCATCGTCTACCTGCAACAAGACTTCGAGCAGGGGTAGCGCGGAACGAATCCGCGCCAGAGCGGGGGCGAATCCCGCGTGGTACACGATCGCGCGAGCGCGCGCATCGTGCAGGAGATAGACCAGCTCTTCGTCGACGTAGCGATAGTTGACGTTGATGGGGGCCGTTCGAGCCTTGAAAGCCCCGAGCATTCCCTCGAGATACTCGACACAGTTGTGAAGATAGAGCGCAACGTGATCTTGCCCGGATTCGTGATTCGCGAGCGCGGCACGCTCGACACGGCAACCGAGCCCGCGAGACTCGAGGTAGACGGCGAGACGGCGCGTCCGAGCCGCCATCTCGCCGTACGTGACCTTTCTCCGCGGCAACGCGACACAGACGCGATCCGGAATCGCGACAGCGATCGCTTCATGCACGCGGGCGAGATTGAACTCCATGCCGGGACCTCGTAGCTTTCGCGAGACCGCGGCTCAACGCCAGGCGATTCTCAGAATGCGGCGCGTCGATACATCGTGACGACGCCGGCGCCGCCAAGGCCGAGATTGTGCTGAAGCGCGACTTTCGCGCCCTTTACTTGCCGCTTCTCCGCGAGGCCACGAAGCTGCCAACTGAGCTCGGCGCACTGGGCAAGTCCCGTCGCCCCGAGCGGATGTCCCTTCGAGATCAGCCCACCGGACGGATTGATGACCGTCTTGCCGCCGTAGGTCGCCGCGCCCGACGCGATGAACTCGCCACCCTTGCCTTCCGGACAGAGCCGCAAGGCTTCGTACGTGATGAGCTCGTTGCACGAGAAGCAATCGTGCAGCTCGACGACGTCGACGTTCTCCGGCCCGACTCCGCTCTGCGCGAACACTTCGTCGGCCGCCTTCCGAGACATGTCGAACCCGGCGAGCTTGATGCAGCTCTTGTCGTCGAATGAGCTGCGAAGATCCGTCGCCATCGACATGCCGAGGATTTCCACCGCGGTCTTCTGAAGTCCGTGTTTCGTGACGAAGTCCTCGCTCGCGAGAATCGCCGCGCCCGCACCGTCCGACGTCGGGCAACACTGCAGCTTCGTCAGCGGCTCGTAGACCATCGGCGCCGCTAGAATTTGTTCGAGGGAGTACTCGTCTTGGAATTGGGAGTACGGATTGTTGACCGAGTGTTTGTGGTTCTTGTGGCCGATCATCGCGAACTGCTCCGCGGTGGTGCCATAGCGATCCATGTGCTCCCGGCCGGCGTTGCCGAAAATCTGCGGAGCTGCCGGTGCTTTGGCGAAGCCGCGCAGCTCCACCATGAGACCGAAGTGCTTGTCCATCGGATTCGTACGGTCGGTGTACTTGATGCCGAGAGAGCCCTTTTCCATTTTCTCGAAGCCGAGCGCGAGCGCGCATTCCGCGAGGCCGCCGGCCACGAACTGCTTCGCCATGAAGAGCGCGGTCGATCCCGTCGAGCAGTTGTTGTTGACGTTGTAGATCGGAATCCCGGTCATCCCGAGCTCGTAAACCGCCCGCTCTCCACACGTAGAGTCGCCATAGCAGTAACCGACGCAAGCCTGCTCGACCTTGTCGAAGGAGAGCCCCGCGTCAGCGAGTGCCTTCGTTCCGGCTTCGCGCGCCATGTCCGGGTAGTCCCAGGCCTTGGAACCCGGCTTCTCGAACTTCGTCATTCCGACGCCTACGACAAATACTTGCCTGCTCATGTGACGCTCGTTCTCCTTCGCGTTTGGTTCGACGGTTTTCCCCGTCGAACGCAGACCGTACGCGATTTGCACGTCTTTGCAAAACGGGCACGGCGGTCGCTTGCCGCTCCTTCCACGCCCGCACTTTCCATGGGGGCCGCGCGCCGGTAGCTTCCGCGCGGCGCGTGCACCGCACGCTTGAAGGAGACCCCATGGCCGACACTTTCGCGCTGACACCGGAGCTCGAGGCCGCGATCGGGCAGGCGTCAGATCCCTGGACCTACGAAGTCACGACGACCAGCGTTCGCGCCTTTGCTCGCGGCGTCGGCTACACGGACCCGGTCTACTTCGATACCGAAGCCGCCAAGGCCGCCGGCTACCGCAACCTGCCGGCGCCGCCGACCTACCTCGGCACGCCGATCTTCATACCCGGCCGTTCCGATGACACGTTCAGCAGTCCGCGGGAAGGCCAGCCGCGCGTTGCGCACGGGCTCAAGAACGTTCTCGACGGCGGAACGGAGGTCGAATATCTGGAAGACATCTGTGCCGGGGACACCCTCACGGGAGTCTCCACCATCGGCGCTCTCGACATTCGCGACAGCAAAGCTCTCGGCAAAATGCTGATCGTCTCCATGGACACGAAGTACACCAATCAGCACGGCCGCGTTGCTGCCGTGCTCAAGTCGCAAGTGATCTTCTACTGACAGGCAGGAGGAATCCCGAGATGGCCGTCGACTGGAATACGATCCGAGAAGGGGATGAGCTTCCCGTGCTCAAGAAGAAGCCCTCGGTCACGCAGCTCGTGAAGTACGCGGCCGGCTCCGGCGACTTCAATCCCCTGCATCACGATTTCAATTTTCCGCAATCGAAGATGCTGAAATCGATCATCGTTCACGGGCGCTTCAAGTACGCAGCGCTCGGCGAGTTGGTGTCGAATTGGCTCGGACATCGCGGCCGCATTCGACAGATCTCGTGTCAGTACCGGGGCATGGATTTCCCGGATCGCGAGGTGACTTGCGGTGGAAAGGTCGCCCGCAAGTGGGAAGAAGGCGGACGAAAGCTCGTGCAGCTCCAGATCTGGACGGAAAACGACGAGGGGAAAAAGACCACGCCGGGTCAGGCGTTGGTCGAGCTACGCTGAGCGGCCCGCGGGTCGCGACTCACGCGTTCGCGTCGTTGGACTTCGCCCACCGCGACTGCGGCTGTCGCTCTCTCGCGTCGAGATACTCGATGCGGATGCTCGAGAAATCGACACCTTCGAGACATCGCACGTTCACGTCGATGCTACCCGGGTGCGCGCGCGGTAGAGTGAACGGAGCCGTACCACACGTAGGACAGAAATGGTGACGGCCTCGGGCGCCGGAAAAAGTGTAGGTCGCGAGGTTCTGCGCAGCCGTCAATAGTTGGAAGCTCGATCGCGGAACGAGCCAGTGCATGAAGCCTTGCTTGTTGCAGATCGTGCAATCACAGATCGAGACTCTCTCGAGCTCCCCCTGACACTGGAACGTGATTCGACCGCAGTGACAGGATCCTCTGTAGACTCTCATGTGATCGACACCAGCCTTCGACGCGGCTCGCCGCCTTTTCGCTGCGACGGCTCGGTCACTGGAAACGACGTTCGAATTGCAGCCCAAAACTCGGCGTCACCGCACCCACCCCGCCCGCTTCGATCTCGCGGTCCAGACCCACGCTGAGCTTGAATACGAGAGCGCGCGCTACCAAGCGTTCCACCGCCACTTTGCGAACCGGAAAAGACAGCTCGCGAATGCGAAGCGCTGAAGGCGAGCGGCGTGGGTCCTGGGGATCGGCCGCTGCTCCCGGACGCGAGCGTCCCGTGAGAAAGAGGCGAAGCGAGCCTGCAGCGTCGCTCAGCTCCGCGCTGGCACCCCGCAACCAGCGAGGCTGGTCGATCAGCGAGGTCTGAAGCCGCGGGTCGAGGTCGCCGCGCTCGACGAGAATGCCCCGAGTGCCCGACGCGCCGGCGGCCAAAGCGACGTTCGGCACGCCGACGAGGACAGCCCAACACACTGCTGAACAAACGACACGCACCGCGCGCGTAGACACGTACGATCGGCGTCGCGTCCTTGACGCTCGAACGAACGTGGTCCTCGTTTGGGTCGGCGTTTCCGCGCTCGAGCAGCGTTGCATGCCCTCTCATGTGCAAGCCGCGCGCCACTCGAGCCACATGTCGAGAGACGGAGCGAATGTGTAGGGATCCGCGAAGCTCAGCGAGGCAGGCCGATCAGGCTCGCGACGAACTTCTTGAGAAAGCGCTTGGCGCGAGCGAGAGCTTCCGGCGAGAGCGGGTCCTCGCCGACGATGCCTTCGAGCACCGGCGCCATCGAGAAGTAACCAATGATCACGTTGTGCAGCGCTTCGATCAGAAGCGGCAGCTCGTCTGCTTGCCACACACGCGCGGCCGGGCCGCGCGCCAGCGCATCCACGCCGCTCGCGTAAATCGGCGCGAGCCAGCGACCGGCGAGTCGCGCTATGCTGTCTCCGCCGGCAAGCGCTTCGTAGTGCAGTATGCGCGCGAGCGCGGGGCGCTCGGCGATGTAGTCGACGACGGTGTCGATCATGTCGAGCTCAGGCGCTCCGAGCGCGTCCGCGGACGGCAGCTCGCCCAACAGATCGAGAATAGGCAAGAGCCCGCGATCGAGAACGGCCTCGTAGAGCTCTTGTTTACCCGGAAAGTGATTGTAGAGGCTCGCCGCGTTGAGTCCCGCCCTCGCCGCTATGTCTCGCACCGAAGCGCCTGCGAACCCGTACTCGGCGAACACATACTGGGCGGCGTCGAGCACCCTCACCACGGTCGCGCTGCGAGGCGCCTCAGCGGCCGGTCTCACACTCGCCGTCCCGATCCGATCGCGTCCTGCCCTGCTCGTGCCTTTCAACGGTTGGCTCCCCTCGGCACGCCTCGCATCGTCTACCGCATCCTTGCCCCTGTCGAAGCGCGCGGCCTATACTCGCACAAACGAACGTTCGTTCACCGTTCGTTCATATGGATCCACGGAGTCGTCATGCTCGAAACATCCACCCACCCGCTCAGCGACATCGACCTCGCAGACGTCGACAACTTCAACGGCGGCATGCCCCACGAGTGGTTCACGCGTCTTCGTAAGGAGGCGCCGGTCTTCTGGCAAGACGAGCCGAACGGACCTGGGTTCTGGAACGTCACGAAGTACTCCGACCTGATCTCGGTATCGCGCCAACCGAACCTCTTCTCCTCCTGGCGCGGCGGAACCAACGTGTTCGAGCTCGGGAAAGCAGAGCTCGAGGGCAGTCGATTGTTGATGCTGAACATGGACCCTCCTCAGCACGCGAAGTATCGGCGTCTGGTCTCGAAAGGGTTCACCCCGAAGCGCATCGAGATGCTGATCGCCCACATCGGCGAGCTCGCCAAGACCATCGTCGACGACGTGGCGGAACGCGGCGAGTGTGACTTCGTGGACGCCGTGGCCGCGCGCCTTCCGATGGAGACGATCTGCGAGATGATCGGCGTTCCGGACTCGGATCGCCGGCACGTCTACGATCTCAGTAACAAACTCATCGGATTCGACGACCCCGACTTCCAGGACAACCGGGACGAGGCGCCCGAAGCGATGGCTGAGATGTTCGGGTACGCCGACAAGCTCGCGGCGGAGCGGCGCAAACGGCCACAGGACGACCTCGCGACCGCGCTCCTCAACGCGGAGGTAGACGGCGAACGCTTGACAGCGACGGAGTTCAACTCGTTTTTCATGCTGCTCGCGCTCGCCGGCAACGAGACCACGCGGACGGTCACCGCGCAAGGTATGCGCCTCATGATCGAGAATTCGGACGCACGGCGGCGCGTCCTCGACGACATGCGTCTCCTTCCTACGGCGGTCGAGGAAATCCTCCGCTACAATCCCGCGGTCGTTCACTTCCGCCGCACGGCAACCGCGGACACCGAGATACGCGGCCAGCGGATTCGCGAAGGAGAGAAGGTTCTCATTTGGTATCCTTCGGCGAATCGCGACGAGGAAGTGTTCGCCAACCCGCAGGCGTTCGACGTCACGCGCAATCCGAACGAGCACTTGGCCTTCGGCATCGGCGAGCACTTCTGTTTGGGTGCGAACCTCGCGCGGCTGCAGCTGAACACGATCTTTCGCGAGCTCTTGTCCCGACTCCCGGACATGGAATTCGCGGGCCCGGTGCGCCGGTTGCGATCCAATTTCATTGACGGCATCAAGGAGATGCCGGTAAGATTCACGCCCGAGTCCCGCCGCCCGAGGAGGCCGTCATGAGGATCGTCGTCGACTACGACCTATGCGAAGCGAACGCCAAGTGCATGAAGGCGTGCCCGGAGATCTTCGAGGTCGACGAGGACGACAACCTCATCGTGAAGAGCGAAACGTTCGAGGCCTCGCTGCAATCCAAAGTCGAAGCCGCCGTGCGTGCCTGCCCTCGGCAGGCGATCAAGATCGCGAAAGACTGAGGTCTACTTTTCGACTCCGCGTCGAATCAGGGCGAATCAGCGGCCTTTGTAGACCGGCTTTCTCTTTTCTTTGAACGCGCGCGGCCCTTCTTTCGCGTCTTCCGTCGAGAAGACCTGCATTCCGAGCTCCATCTCGAGTTTTCGAGCGTCCTGGTCCGGAATGCATTCCGAAGCCAGCACCGCTTCTTTGATTTTTCGCACGGCGACGGGGCCGTTCGCGGCGATCACGGCTGCGATCTCACGCGCCTTCGCGAGCGCCTGCCCGGCGGGCACCACGTGGCCGACGAGCCCCCATTCGAGCGCTTTGGAGGCGGGATAGTGCGAGCCCGTGAGCAGCATCTCCATGGCCGCAGTGTACGGAATCTGGCGCACGAGACGGGTGGTGGATCCTCCCTGAGGGAAAAGGCTCCAGCGAACTTCCGAGATGCCGAGTCGCGCAGAATCACCTGCCACGCGAATGTCGGTGCCTTGCAAGATTTCCACGCCACCGGCGATGCAGTCGCCTTCGATGGCGGCGATCAGCGGCTTCTTCGTACGATAGCTCCGCAGCAACCCCTTGAAGATCAATTCGTAGTCGTCGCGAATGCGCTGCTCGAACTCGTCTTCCGCCGGCAGGTTCTTGAGCGACCGGGTCACGAGCTTGTCGAGATCCGCGCCCGCACAGAAAGTCCCCCCCGTTCCGGTGAGAATTGCGACACTCAGCGAATCGTCATTGTCTAGAGCATCCCAAGCGTCCGCCAGCCGGCAGAGCATCTCCGGGTTGATCGCGTTTTTCTGCTGAGGGCGATTCATCGCCACGGTCAAAACCGCGCCTTCGCGGCTGACGAGCAGTGCGGGCTCACTCATCGAGTCTTTTCTCCCACGTCGTCACGAATCTTTCGGAATTTCGCCGGTCGCGACGGCTTTCGCCCATTTGTAGTCCGGCTTCCCGCTCGGCTGCCGCCGTACGCGGCTCACGCGGTGGACGTCCTTCGGAACTTTGTATCCCGCGATGTGTTTTCTGCAGTACGCGTCGATCGAAGCATCATCCGGGGATCGGCCGGCTCGCGGCTGAACGACCGCAGCAACTCGCTGCCCCCAGCGTTCGTCGGGCACGCCGACGACGATCGCGTCTTCGACGTCCGGATGGGCTTTGAGGACCTCTTCGACCTCTTCAGGGAAGATTTTCTCGCCCCCGCTGTTGATGCACACAGCGCCGCGACCGAACACCGTGATCATGCCGTCGGCGTCGAGCGTCGCCATGTCGCCGGGAATCACCCAGCGATCGCCGTCGACCTCGACGAAGGTCTCGATCGTCTTTTTCGGGTCTTTGTAGTAGCCGACCGGCAGTCGCCCTTTGCGTGCCAGCGTTCCCAAGACACCGGATCCGGGCACGACTTTCCGGTGCAGATCGTCCAGGACCGTGACGTTGTCGGTCATTTGAAAGCGCGGATGCCCCGAGCCGCTGGCGCTCCGGGTCGCCGTCATCGATCCCGTGTGACCGGACTCGGTCGAGCCGAAGCTATCGATGAAGAATACGTTCGAGAGGTGCTTCTTGAGCTCGTCCTTCACACTCTCGGAGAACACCGCGCCTGCCGAGCCCATGACGATCAGAGACGACGTATCGTAGCGGTCCGGCTGCTTCGCCAACTCCGAGGCCAACGGGCGCGCCATCGCGTCGCCGACGATCGTCATGAGATTCACGCGCTCTTGTGCGACGAGCTCCCAAATCAGTGCCGGATTCATGCTACGACCCGGTTGCACGACGACTTTGCCGCCCCCGAACATACCGATCAGCGCCGCCCACTGCGCGGCACCGTGGATGAAGGGTGCCACCGGCATGGTCACCATTGCCGGGTTCTTCTGCCGAGCCAGCTCCGCGAGCTCCTCGGGTCTCGTAATCGGAGTGCCACCGGGGTTGCCGCCCTGAAGCCCCGCGAAGAAGACGTCGCCTTGGCGCCACATGACACCTTTCGGCATGCCCGTCGTGCCACCGGTGTAGATGATGTAGAGGTCGTCGTCGGATCGCTCAGGAAATCCTCGCTCGGGGCTTCCAGCCGCGACGGCTTGCTCGAATGCCGTCGTCTCGAGCATCCCGAGATCCGCACCGCTGTCGTCTTCCACGTGAATCAGTACGCGGAGTGCGGGAAAATCCGCGGCCACGTCCCGTACCACGGGCGCGAACTCACGCTGGTAGACGAGAGCGACGAGATCCGCGTTGTCGAGCATGTAGCGGAGCTCGTCGGCAACATAGCGATAGTTGATGTTGATCGGGACGGCTCTCAGCTTGAACGCGGCGAGCATGCCCTCGAGGAACTCGGCACAATTGAAGAGATACATGCCGACGTGATCGCCGGCGCCGACACCGCGACTCGCGAGGTGGTGAGCCAGGCGGTTCGCGCGTTCGTCGAGAGCGCGAAACGTGAGACGTTGCGCTCCACAGACGAGCGCGTCGCGCTCACCGATGACGTCCGCCAGGCTCTCGAAGAGGTCCGCGATGTTGAAGTTCACTTGCTCGACCTCAGCCGGGACGCGAGAAAACGCGACGACAAGGAGCGAAACACGTTCTAGCCGGCGAAACAAGGCCGAGCCGACGCCTCGCGTTCCTTGCGACCCGGCAGGATCACTCGTAGCTTCTCGTTACTGATGCACCCACGCGTACTCACGACTCTCGTAGTGAACGTCGTCGGCGGTTCTGCTCGTGGCCGAGCTACTTTCCGAGCGCCGGATGAGCTCGCGGTCGATGTCCGCGCTGCCTCAGATCTCGGGAGTTCCCTCTTGGCGAGCCCAGAACTTCGCATAGTTCTCAACGGTTGCTAGGCGAGTCGTGTCTCGCACCCGGTCGACGAAGAGGACGCCGTCCAGATGATCCAGCTCGTGCTGAAGAACGGTTGCGAGGAAACCTTCCGCTTCGAGGGAGCGCGCGCCTCCACTCGCGTCGACGTAGTCGACGCGCACCGCACGTGGCCGCGCGACGTAGCCCCGAAGCCCGGGTACGGAGAGACATCCCTCCCAGTATCCCTGCTCCGTCTCGTCGATCACCGTCACGATCGGGTTGACGAACAACGTACGGGAGAACGCTTGCATGTCCGGATAGCGAGAAGACGAAGCGTCGATCTCGATGACCGCCATGCGAAGCGATTCACCGATTTGTGGTGCCGCGATACCGATGCCGCCCTCCGCACGCATGGTGTCGACGAGATCCGTCACCAGCTCGACGAAGCCAGGGGTATGTAGGAAAGCTCGCTCGACGTCAGCTGCTCGGGATCGGAGAAGCGGATCCCCTATCGTTCTCAGCGCTCGTACCGGCATTGCTAGCTTGGTCCCTTCGCGGCAGCGCGAGGTAGGGCGAGAGTCGGATCGAGCCATTCGAGAATGCGATCGTTCTCCTCGCGGGGGTACGCGTGCGACAGATCCTCGATCTCTCGGTACACGACGTCAGCTCCGGCCCCACGCAAGCGCTCGCTCGCCCAGCGCGCCGTTTCGACGGGAAACATCCAGTCTCTCGCTCCGTGGACCAAGTAGATACGCCTCCCTCTCGCCCGCTCGATATTCCCGTTCGTGAAATTTCCGGGGTGAAGCACACCCGAAACCGGCGCCAGCGCCGTGTAAGGCGACTCGGCGCCGAGACCGGTGAGCAACGCGTAGGTCGCACCATCCGAAAGACCGGTGAGAAGAATGCTCGATCGCTTGACCCGCCAGCGGCCACAAACCCACTCGACCATCGCGCGCAGCGCAGCGCCGTCCTCGTCCGGCCCGATCAACGACCAGGTCGGACCTCCTGCCGTCGGCGCGAGCAGCAGAAAGCGTCGACCCCGCGCCTCGCGAAGCCAGGCCCATAGGAACTGGCGCCCGCTCCCCGAGCCGCCATGAAGGGCGACTACGAGGGGCCACTCGGCGGTGCCGTCGTAGCTCTCCGGAACGTAGAGACAGAGCTGGCCGCGGGCGCCGGCCCCCTCCGTACCGCCCGTGTGATGAAGCCCAACGCTTGCATCCGGCGCTCGCGGTGGATCGAGCTCGCTCAACCTCGAGTAGAATGCCGGCTCGACGAAGTAGCGACTGAGCGGAGGAAACTCGTGAATCGTGTAAAGCTGCTCCACGGCACGAGCGAATTTCTTCATGCTCGCGAGGACGGCGAGTATCGGTTGCTCCGCGGCGCCAGCTTCGAGGAACGCGGACGCGGATTGCTCCGCGAGCCGAATGCCTTCCACCCAATTGTCGTGGAATCCCTGTAAGCGATCGGGCGGCGACGCGGCTACGAGCGCGCTCGCCGCGGGGCGAACCCGCTCGAGTCGCTCGTCCGTGAGCTTGCGAAGATCGCCGAGTCGCGAGGGGTCAAGATAACGCTGCACGCGCTCGAGCGTGTGAAGAAGCTCGAGCGTGCTCTCCACCGCGGGAGCGAGCACGGACTCGTAACGGTCGAGATCGTTCGAGGTCAACGGCAGCCCGCGCAGCCCGACCGAGGCGCCCTCTTTACTTCCCGGCCATCGCGGCGGCCAGGATCGACGACGTGCTCTCGCGCATGATGCGCGGATCGACTTTCTCGCCCCGCATCAGAGTCGCTCTCACGTCTTTGCCGGAAATGAAGACGGGCTTCTCGTCTTTGTGATTGTCCATCAGGTCGACGCGACCGGCGGACTGATAGTACGCGGCGAAACCGACCTTGAGCGGCCGGATCTTCAAGTCGCCGCGCAATGTCTCGAAGATTTCCTGCGCGTCGAAATCTCCCCAAATCGCGCTTCCGTCGTGGTAGGGCGCGTCGGCGTGCTTCCGACCGATGATGATGTCCGTGAAACCGTAGTTCTGGCGGTAGATTCCGTGCATCACCGCTTCCTTTGGCCCGCCGTAGAACATCTTGATGTCGAGCCCGAGCAGGATGACACGGTCGGGCACTTGCTCGCCTCGCCCTTTCCAAAGCACCGCGTCGCTGTCGCCGTCACCGATCTCTCGCGCCTCGATGAGGCGCTCGTAGGTGCGCATGCGGATCTCGGCGTTGACGTCGTCGCCCTTCGTCTCGCCGACCAACGGGTTCAGGCAAGCGCCGGCGTTAAGGCCAGCGCGAAGCAGCGTCTCGAGCCCGCAGACGAGCGCATACTCGTGAGCCCGGTGAAGCGGGTTTCGTGTTTGGAAGGCTACCGCGCGGCTCCATCCCTTCTTCCGTAGCAACGCGCGAACTTCTCTCGGAGACAGTACGTATTTCCCAAAAGACGGGTGCTTGGGCTGCGGAAACGTACGAACCGTTCCGCCTACGAGGTGAGATTTGTCCTTGTCGCCCACGAGCACCATGTCCCCGCCGGGATGGTCCGTACGCGACGTGCTGTAGACGCTTTCGAGATAGCGAGCCTTGTCCCACGCGTAGACGTCTTCCACATCGAGCAGCGCGACAGCGGCACCGGACTTGTTCGCGAGAGCGACGGTCTGTCCTGCTTTGAGCTTCCCGGCGAGTGCTTCGTCGACAGGGAACGCCAACGGAATCGTCCAGGCGTAGTCACGGCCGGCGTGCTCGACGACGCTCTCGGAAAGAACCCGCTCGTAGGTGCGCTTGTTCATCGGGCCGCGAAGGGGACTCAACGCGCCGTCGCCGAAACGGTAGACCGTGGAGAGGTCAGCGTCCGAGACGGGAATCTGCGCGAGGCCTTTCGCGCGAGCGGACGCGTCAGTACGCTCGGCTTCGGGAATCGAGAGGTCCAGCGGCTCGCTTACGCCACCGTGGGGAGGAATGAGGTCCGACATGATCGAGGACACCCTACTGCTATGAATTTCGAGCCGCTGAGCGCGGTAGCGCCGAGGTCGATCGCGTTGCTGGCTACCCGAGTTTAGTGGGGATGTCGAGCGGCCAGAGCGTGCGCTTCCAGAGAATCGCCGCCCTTGGCATAGTCGTCCGGAGTGCGCGTGACCGGCCCGTTTCTCGGCGCGACGTCCTGCTGGACAGCGTCTGCTGTGAGCACAGCGATTCTCGCTGGGACGGCCTGCCAAGTCGGCTCGTCTTTCCGCGAAGGCGAGGCGGTGATCCCCGAAAGGGTCATCGAGTCGGCGTGCGTCGCAAGCATGGACGCCTCTGACCGAGCAAGACTCGACGCCCTCGTCGACGAGCTGCGCAGCGACGGAATCCACGACTCGAACGCACTCCGTGCCATCGCAGCCGTCGCGCGGCACGAGTTCGTGCCCACGGAACTCACTCAGCATGCCTATGAAGATCGCCCCCTTTCGATCGGCCTCGGGCAGACGATCTCTCAGCCTTTCGTCGTGGCATTCATGACGGAGCTGCTCCAGGTCGCGCCCGGCATGCGGGTCCTCGAGGTCGGTACTGGGAGCGGCTATCAAGCGGCCGTCCTCGTCGAGCTCGGCGCCAGCGTCTATTCGATCGAGATCTTACCCGAGCTCTCGAAGAACGCCGCCGAAGCGCTCTCGCGCTGTGGCTACGACCGCGTGTTCCTCCGCGTCGGCGACGGCTACGCCGGCTGGGAGGAAGTCGCTCCCTTCGATCGCATCATCGTCACCGCGGTCGCCGACGCTGTCCCTCCTCCGCTGCTCGCTCAACTCGCTCTCGGTGGGCGACTCGTCATGCCGGTGGAGGACAGCGACACGGGGGAGCAGTGGATCCGTGTGGTGGAGAAGGCGGTGGATGGTGCGTTGAGCGAGCGTCGCACGGTAGCGGTACGATTCGTGCCGCTGACAGGCAGAGCCGAACGCGACTAGATCGCGCAGCTCGAAGGCACGCCGTCTCCTGCTAGGGCTTCTCGGCTCCGACCACCCACATGGCGAAAAACTGCGAGCCGCCGCCGTAGGCGTGACCAAGGGCAACGCGCGCCCCGTCGATCTGATGCTCACCGGCCTGCCCGCGGATCTGCATCGCCGCTTCGGCGAAGCGAAGCATTCCCGACGCACCGATGGGGTTCGAGCAGAGTACGCCGCCGGAACAATTGACCGGCAGATCGCCATCCATCGCCGTCACGCCCGCTTCGGTCAGCTTCCACCCCGCGCCCACCTCGGCGAAACCGAGATTTTCGAGCCACATCGGCTCGAACCAGCTGAACGGTACATACATCTCGACGACGTCGATCTCGCGGCGTGGGCTCCGAATGCCGGCCTGTCGATACACGTCGGCGGCGCAATCGCGCCCGCCCTGAGGGCTCACCTGATCGCGGCCGGCAAACATCGTCGGCTCGCTACGCATGGCCGTGCCTCGCACCCACGCCGGGCGCTTCGTCGCCGCGTCGCCGACCTTCTCGCTTCCGAGCACCATCGCGCAGGCACCGTCGGAAGACGGACAGGTCTCCGAGTAGCGAATCGGATCCCAGAGCATGATCGAGTCCCGTACCTTCTCGAGCGTGATGTCGTGTTCCTGCAGGTGCGCGTAAGGGTTCTTGCACCCGTTTCGGCGATCCTTCAGCGCGACGAGCATGCCGATGTGGTCCGGCGCGCCACTACGACGAATATACGACCGGATGTGAGGCGCGAAGTACCCGCCTGCACCCGCTACGAGAGGCGGCTGAAACGGTATCGGCAGCGACAACGCCCACATCGCTTCGCTTTCGGACTGCTTCTCGAACGCCACGGTGAGTACCCGCTCGTGAACACCGGCCTGCACGAGACTCGCAGCCACGAGGGCCGTCGAGCCACCGACGCTTCCGGCCGTGTGAACCCGAAGCATGGGCTTACCGACCGCACCGAGGGCGTCGGCAAGATAGCCTTCCGGCATCATCACGCCCTCGAAGAAGTCCGGCGCTTTGCCGATGACGACCGCATCGATGTCCTTCCAGTCCATCTCGGCGTCGGCGAGCGCACGTAGAGCCGCTTCGCGAACGAGGCCGGCCATCGAGACGTCCTTGCGGATCGAGTCGTGCTTGGTCTGGCCGATGCCGACCACCGCAACGCGCTGCTTCGCCACCGTCAGTCCCCCTCCAGAACGCAGACGAGGTTCTGCTGCAGGCAATGACCGGAGGTGGCATGGGCGACCGCACGATCGGCTTCACCGCGACGGATCCGTTCCGCGGCCTCGCCGATCCGAATGAGACCTGCAGCCATCATCGGGTTGGCAGCCAGCGGCCCGCCCGACGGGTTGATCGCTACCGTTTCCGAAAGACCCAGGGCGCGCTTGAGTATGCCTTCTTGCGACGCGAACGGTGCGTGCAACTCGGCGACGTCGATCTTGCCTCGTGCCACACCCGCGCGATCGCCCGCGATGCGCGTGGACGGCGACTCCGTCAGATTGCGAGCACCGAAAGCGTGAGTCTCTATGCGATGATCGATCCCGCGAATCCAGGCGGGTCGTTCCGAGAGAGCGCGCGCAGCGTCTCCCGCTGCTAGGACGACGGCCGCGGCTCCGTCCGAGATCGGAGGGCATGCGTGCCGACGCAACGGAGCAACGATGTACGGATCGTTCAGCAAATCGTTCGTATCGCGAGATCCCTTGAGCTGAGCGTGGGGATTCGCCGATGCGTCGGTACGATTTCGACGAGCGATCTCGGCGAAATCGCGCTCGGTTGCCAACCCCGCGTCGAGCAATGCGCGAGCCTGCAGCGCCGCGAGGCTCACGGAGTCGGGCCAAAGCGGCGCAACGTAGTAGGGGTCCAGCTGACGTGTCAACACGTCGCGCAGCTCGCCCGGCGAAGACTTGCTGTAGCTATAGACGAGGGCGGTATCGATCTCGCCGATCTGCAGTTTCACCCACGCTTCGTAGAGAGCCCAAGCGCCGTCCATCTCGACATGTGATTCGACGATCGGCGGCCACGCGCCCACCCCGTCCAGAGTCATGACGAACGAGAACGCTTGGCCGGCCAGATAGTCGCTGCTGCCCGAACACGTAAATCCAATGCGATCCTGCGTGATGCCGATCTTGTCGCGCACCTCGCCGAGAACCGGCATGAGCATCTCGACTTCGTTGAGCCCCGGCAGGCGCCTGACGTGCTTTGACTGAGCGAACGAGACCACCGCGACGTCGCGCATCAGACGTGCTCCCGGTAGCTCTCGTAAGGCGCGTCGGCCTCGCCGCTCGGCTTGAAGTAGCGGATGCTCGCGAGCGTCGGCTTGAGAGCGGCATCGTCGACCCAGCGAGCTTCGACGCGGAGTCCCATGCGCACTTGGTCGTAGGGAATCTCCTGAATGAGACCCATGAGAGGGAGATCGGCCCCGTCGAGCAGGATGAGCCCACAGACATAGGGCACTTCCATCCCTTGCCCGTAGAACTGGAGATTCACCACGCAGAATGACGTTACGGTACCGCGCTGCGAGACTTCGACCTGCTCGGTGGTCGGCCGACCTAGCACGGGGTCGGAGCCGCGAGGAGGCACGTAGACCTTGCCCTCGGCGCCACAGCGCTCGCCAAGAATTTTTTTTCGGCTAATTCCCTTTAGAAAACGTGAAGTCGCGAGTCCGGCAGTGAAGTTATACTCGAGACGAGCCGGCGTCTTCACGCTTCGGACCGGCTCTATTCCTTCGAGCGCCGTGATTCGTCCCACGGTTTCGGCTCACTCCGGCTCGAAGCAGGCGATGTCGTGGATGTCACCGACTCGCTCGGCCGCCCAGCGTATGCGCACTCGCATTCCCGTCTTCATCATGTCGGGCCCACCCGCATCCACGGCGTGCAAAATGGCCGTGCCGGCTCCATCGAGCCGAACCAACGCCCAGGCGAAAGGCTTGGCCAAAGGCTGATTCGCACGGGGCTCGGGCACCCAGGACCAGGTGGTTACCATGCCAGCCTGGCCGACCTCGACGAGGTCATCGAGCGCTTCGCTCGTCTCGGGGTCGTATTCCGTCGGCGGCACGAGAATCGAACCGTCTCGACGTCGCACGCCGACAACGATTCCCTCACGAAGCCCCGTGAGAAAGGCGCTTTGGACCGGCCCGACGCTCCGGCGGAACGGGTACTCGATGGTGAGGGGCGCGGACAAAATCTCGGATTCGACGGGAGGTTCGAGGGCCATGACAGCGGGCGCGCTTTCTCGGTGGCGCAGCGAATGTGAAACGTGTTCTAGTCTATGTCAACCGGACGAGCGCGCTCGCTCGAGCGCTTCCAGAACCCGAAGCGCATCGCGCAACGCTGCGGGGTCGTGGGTGCGAATGTAGTCGGCGCCCTCGGCGACGGCGAATATCTCCGCGCCGAGCGTTGCTGCACCACGCTCCGACACCGCTCGCCCCGTGAGATCGCCGAGGAAGGATTTCCGTGAGACCGAGATCATCACCGGCCGGCCGTAGGCGCGCTTCAACTCGCCCACCGCGCCCAATATCTCGAGCGAAGGCGCCGCGTCGACCCCGAGGAAGAGCCCCATGCCGGGGTCGAGAATGATTCGGTCCGGGGCGATCTTCGCGCGGGTGAGCTCTGCCAGCCGCGACGTGAAAAATCGGTGCGCGCTTGCAAGCGCTTCTCCCCGAGCGGTGTGGCGGGCCACCGCACGCCCGCCCGTCATCGTGTGGACAACCACCAGCTTTACCTCCGACCGCGCGAGGTCGTCATACACTTCAGGGTGAGGAAACCCCGTGACATCGTTCAAATAGCCTACCCCGAGCTCGATCGCGCGCCGTTGGACTGTGGGGTTCGTGGTGTCGATCGAAAGTTGCTCCGACGCACTCTCGAGCGCCTCGATCACCGGCTCCAGGCGTCGCAATTCTTCCTCGGTATTGGTGGGGCGGGCCGTCGGACCGCTCGCGGCCGCGCCAACGTCGATCACGTCTGCGCCTTGCTCGAGCAGCAACCGACCTCGACCCGCTGCGACTGTCGGGTCCATGTAAATCCCGCCGTCCGAGAAGGAGTCGGGCGTTACGTTCAAGATTCCAAAGAGGATCGCTTGGCGAGAGATCGTCGCGCCTCAGACCGCTTGCGCGTCCGCACGCGCCTGGCTCTGGAGCCATTCGAGCGCGTCCGTCATGGTCGGAAACAGCTGAAGACCGAATCCGGCCATGCGACCGAACTTGTCATAGACTCGCGCACGAGTCCGTTTTACCGATTCCGAGACCACCACCGCCACTCGTTTTGGAAACGCCGTCTTCTCGTGCGCGAGCGCCCACGCAATCACGCGCAGCTCGCCGAAGCTCGGCCGATACGTCATCTCGCGGAGGTCGATCAAGACCCCGAAACTCGCGTCGAACTCCGGGTTTCGCGCCAGCTCTCCCATGGCTTCGAGGCTGGACCGCATATCCACCGCACCGCGTGCCGTGACGTAGGCAAGACGCTCCTCAGGAGCGATTCGATAGTCGAAAGGCATACCGCTAGTGCCGCATCTCCATGCGCGCCACGGGCTCTCGAAAAGCGTATACCACAACGTCCGACCACCGGCGATGGCAAAAGATCGTGCAGAGGTGCACGAGGTTTCAGACGCTACGGTGCATGATGAGACGCAGCGCGGGTGGAAGACCCGCCGCCGCTTCGGCCTGGCGCAAACGTCGCAAACCCTCTGTGTAAGCCCGCTCGGGAAGAACGCGAAACCCCTGCCGGCTGTAGAATGGAACGTTCCATTCCACGCCGTCTGTGGTCGAGAGCGTGATTCCGGGGCGACTTCTTTGTCGCGCCCACCCGAAAGCGGCGCGGACCAAATCGGACCCTACGCCTCGCCGACCGTGGCGAGGAACGACATCCAACTCGTCGAGGTGGACGAGCCCATCAAGGATCGACCAAGTCGCGAAACCCACCGGTCGATCGCGTGGGTCCGCGGCGATCCAAAGCCGGCCCGCGTGCTGCCGCCCCTCGAACTGTTCTGCCGTCATGGCGAGAGACGCGTACGTTCGCGCGAGCCCGTGCCCGCTGAAACGCGAGGCTGCCGCGCGCTCGATCGCCGGCAAGAGATGCAAGTCCTGCCTTCGCGCAGCCCGGATTCGGTAGCTCGATCGGTACCGCGATAGCATCGGCCTGTCTTTCTCAGGTGGGAGGATCGTCGGCAAGCGCTTTGCGCGACTCGTGACTCTCGAACCGGCCCCTAGCGAGCCGATACCGCGTGGAGCTCGCCCCACCCGCCGGCGGAATCCTCCGTCCGCGGATCCCGCGCGGAGTCCGAGCTCAGAAGATAGTCGCCCCGGGCGTTGGCCCAGGCGTGCTGATAGCCGCTCGGCAGACGCACTTCTCTCTCCGTTCTCGGATCGAAGTAAACCTCCGTCCTACCGTAGTGAGCCGCCAAAGCGGCGCTCACGCGTTCTCGCAACGACGTCGCGTCTTCGAGCCCGCGCTCTCGTCTTTGGCGGTCGGCGATCGCGGGGGCGGCGTTCCGATTCCACCAAGCCGGGTCGATGCGAAACGAGGCAGCAATGGTCTCCAACAACCCGCTCGCTCGCGCGAGCTCACCGGGCTTCGCGCGCAACACGTAAACGAGCTCGGGTCCCCATCGAATCAACTCTTCGCCGGCCGCCGGCGTACGCGACTGAACGAGCACGCAGTACACGTCCTCGTCTCTCGAGGCTCCGTTCTCGTTCGTGGTCGTCCTCACGCGAGCGGCGCTGACGTCGCGATGGTCTTTCGTGCTCGCGCCGCCGGCGGCGGCCGCACGAGCAATTTGCGGCAGCGGCTCTCTCTCCAGGATCTCGATGCGCGGGGAGCTGGAGTGCAACGCGGGAACAAGCTCGCGCTCGAGAAACACGACGGCATCACCGAGCGGTGGCTTCTGCTCCAAGCCCGCGCTCGACAAAGGGCGTGGGCTCTGCGGGTCGTCTGCAAATCGCCAAACGAACTCGCGCCGCGGTAGCAGCAGGATTTCGCGCCCGTCGTTCTCGTCACGGACGCTTATGCGGATTTCCGGGAGCGTGGTCACGCTCGGGTTCCAAGTGACCTGCCCCTCGATCTTCCAACCCTCGGGTACGAGCACGAGCGCAGCCGGGGCGTTGTCCCTAGCGTCGGGAATGCTCGTTGCTATCAATCGAACATCGGGGACGGCTGCTTCCGCTCGCTTCGACGCGAGTGCGAGCGCGGGATCCGTATCCCCCGACTCCGCCGCAGCCCCAAGCGCCGCAAACGCCGCCGCTCCGAAGGCGCAGAAAATCGCGCCGCGGCTTCTCATCGCGCGCTCAGCTCGCCTCTGCGAGCGGGACGCGACGGGCTTCGGCGGCAATCGCGTCGATCCGTGCGTCTTTCTCCATCCATAGATCACGTACCCAAGCTTGAATCTCGTCGCGAAACTGCCCGTCTTCGTTGTAGTCCCGCGAGAGCAAGGCCCGCGGCACGGGTCGCTCTCGCACATCGACCACGACGCGATCCACGCGCCCGCAAAGGAACGCCCACAGCGAATGACCGGGGCCCTCGTAGATGATCGTCACGTCGAGCATCTTGTCGATGCTCTCGCCGATCGCACCGAAAACAAAAGCGATCCCGCCGGCTTTCGGTCGAAGCAAGTGACGATACGGTGCTCCTTGCCGATCCCGCTTCGCTTCCGTGAACCGGGTGCCTTCCAAAAAATTCGTGATCGCAAACGCTTGATAGCGAAGGCGCGCGCACATCTTCGCCGTCGTCTCCAGGTCCTTGCCGCGAAGCTCAGGATGCTTCTCCAGCGTTTCGCGGGAGTAACGCTTCATGAAGGGGAACTCGAGCCCCCACCAAGCGAGCCCGAGTACGGGGAGCCAGATCAGCTCCTGCTTGATGAAGAACTTGAGGAAGGGGATGCGGCGGTTGAATGCACGTTGGAGCACGAGCACGTCGGCCCAGGTCTGGTGATTCGCGTTTACGAGATAGCGCCCGTCGCGCCGCAAGAGATCCGTGCCCCGGATATCCCAACGCGTCGTTCCGACCATCTTCAGCAAGAAATTGTTGACGCCGATCCATGCCTCCGCGAAAGGCACGAGGAGCAACTGCAACGCGTCGCGCCAGGATCGAACGGGCAAGACGAGCTTGACGAGCACCCCGACGTAAATCGGTATCGCCCAGAAAATCGTGTTGAGAACGATCGCGACGAGCGTGAACGCGCCGCGGATGCCTTGCAGCACGCGAATGACGCCGCCGGCGTCGGTTGCTCGTAGGGTGCCAGCGCTCATCCGAACGCCGAGGCTACCGAATCGTGCGGCGGAATTTAAGCGGCGAGCGCCCGTTCGGAATCACACCCATCGAAACTAGCGAAATTTGGCGGGGCGCTTCTCGAGAAACGCCTTGACGGCTTCCGCATGCTCGGAAGACTTCCAACACTTTCGGAGCTCGTCCGTCTCGCGCTGCTGGACCGCGATCGTGTCGCCATCCGAGCCGTTGGCCGAGAGCAGAGCTTTTGTCATTCGGAGCTGCCGATCCGCGTTCGACGCGATCTCTTTCGCGAGATCCAGGGCCGAATCGAGCAGTTTGTCGTGCGCTACCAGACGGTCCACGAGGCCCCCGGCCGACGCCTCCGCGGCATCGTAGAGTCGGCCCGATAAGCACATCTCGCTCGCGCGACCGAAGCCCATGCGCTGGACGAGGTAGTGCGTGCTCGCGAGCTCCGGCACGAGGCCCATCTTGATGAAAAACATTCCGAACTTCGCTTTTTCCGACGCCACGATGACGTCGAAGGGCAAGATCATGGTCATGCCGATGCCGACGGCGGCGCCGTTCACGGCCGCGATCATCGGCTTCGAAGCGCGAACGAGAGCGACCCAATCGAGCCCCGCGGGCATGCCCCCCTGACCGTCGGCAGTATTCGCGCCCGGATCGACACCGTCGATTCGACTCTTGAAAGTCGTCTCCATGTCCGCCCCGGCACAGAAGCCTCGCCCTGCGCCGGTGAGTACGATCGCTCCGACCGCGGTGTCGGCATTGGCCTTCTCGATGGCCGCGGCCTGGTCCGCAGCCATCCGTGGGGTCCAAGCGTTGAGTTTCTCTGGCCGGTTGAGCGTGACCATCGCAACGCTGCCCCGCACTTCGTAGAGAATGGTCTCGTAGGTCATGACGCTTGCTCCTCCGCCTCGGTCATCGGTTTCAGCTCTACCAGTGTCGCGCCCCAACCGCCCTCGTCTGACCGCCCGCTCCGCCAACTCGCGACTCCCTCAATCCGCGGCAGCAAGGCTTCGACACTGCGGCGAAGCGAACCGCGCCCCTTGCCGTGGACGACGCGGACTTCCAGCAATCCGCGCCGCCGGCACTCTTGCAAGTAGGCGGTGAGCAAAGAGCCGATCTCCTTCGGACGAAAGGTGTGAAGATCGATGCAGCCGTCGATCGGCAGGGTCGCCATCGTTCTGACCGCTACCACGGCTTCGGTGAGCGTCGCTATCGTGCGCGGATCGTCGAAGATCGCTTCAACACTCCGCTGCATGCGGCGGGTCCAAGCGGGTCGTTTCGCCGATACGATGCCCGGCACGTTGACTGGGTCGCTTTCGTCCCCGAGATCGTCCAGCGACACGCCGACGAGCGCTGCCGACGTCCGCGCGAGAAATCGTGTGGTCGACTCGACGAGGCGACAGCTCGACGGCTCGTCTGCCCCACTGACACCTTCCAGAGCCAGCCGCCGGTGAAGCCGAGCCTCCGCGTCCTTGCGAGCGCGCAGCGCATCCTCGAGCGACTGCGTCGCGGGCAACACGCCCGCTTCCGCTCTCGCTCGCAAATCGGGGCCGTCACCGAAGCCGGCCAGAGGCGGCAGGTCGTGGTTGTTCGCCGAGACGAACGCGTCCGAAGCGTATTCCTCCGAACTGCGAAACTCGCCGTCTGCGTCGCGCTCGAAGTAGAGGACTTGCGTACGAAGACAGCCGCGCCGTGCGAGCAGCTCCCGAAACCCGTTCGGCACCGTGCCGAGATCCTCCGCGACGACAGCGGCGCCGGCTCTGGCACTTTCGATCGCGAGCACGGCGAAGGTCTCGGCCGCCGGCAACTCGACGTAGCCACCGCGCGACGCGGGCTCTCCCGCCGGCACCCAGAACTGGCGCACGAGCCCCATCGCGTGGTCGATTCGCAACACCGCCGCGTGGCGGAAGTTGGCCGCGAGCAGGCGTCGCAGATGCCGGTATCCGCTTCGTCGTAGCTCGCGCGGAAGAAGAGGCGCGAGGCCCCAACGCTGCCCGTTTTCAGAGTAGTCGTCGGGCGGGCAGCCGAGCTCGACGCCTGTCGCGAAAACGTCTCGGTGTGCCCAGGTCTCCGCTCCACCGGGCGCTGTCCCGACGGCAAGGTCGAGAAGCAATGCGATATCGCTAGCTCGACTAGCGGCCGCGAGCTGACGATCCGCTTCGAATTGTAGCCAGCGATGAAACTCGACACGCCGGCTCCGTCCGCGAAGGAGATCTTTGGTTTCCGCGCTCCCGGGGTTGACGTACCTGCTGGGCCACGAGCGCCAATCCGACTCGCCGGGGCTGCCCCGCGAAAGCGCTTCGGCCAGCGTCTCGTACTCGGCGAACCTTTCGAGGTCTTCGCCCTCCGATCGATAGTATGCGTCGGCCGCTGTCCGCTCGACGGCCGAGCGCGCGCCGAAAGCAGCTTCGAGCACCGAGAGCTTGATCTCGAGAACCTCGGAGTGATCGAGGCGAGCGTTGCCACGCAGGCGCGCGAGCTTTTCGTGCAACGTCGTCGAATCAACCGCCGGGTTCGATCTCGAGGCGGCGTCGTAGCCGCTCACCGTCGTCACGTCGACGTACAGTGGATTCAAGAAGCGTCGCGAGGACGGATAGTAGGGACTCACGCCACTCCCGCGATTGCCGGTTGCATGCACGGGACTCAGACCGAGGAATCCGGCCCCCAACGGATCGAGCCGTTCGGCCGCTCGGCGAACGTCGCCAAAATCGCCGACGCCCCAGTTTTTTTCGCTGCGGAGCGTATAGAGGTTCACCATGACCCCCACCGCCCGCGCGCCGCCGAAGACTTCTGCTGCCGAGGGGCAGCGCGACGGCGGGACGAGGAGCAGGGAGCGGTAGAGCACATGGCTCCCGCGTCGAAGCTCGACGTCGTAGTAGCCGAAATTCGGTCGCAAGGCTTTGTCGATCCGAAGGTGCACGTGATCGCCCTGCTGTTCCGCTGAGAACGGAATCGTCGCCTCCTCTCCGATCTCGCTCCCAACTACGAGATCCACACCTTCGAGGTCGCCGCGCACTCGAGCAACCTCGATGTCGAGCCGATCGTCGTCGGGTGAAAGCACAGCAACTTGCGCTCCATCGCTGTCTTCCGCGCGCAGGTTCTCACGCGCACGCGCGGCGGCGTCCTCCGTCGACGCATCGACCCCCACGCCGGCCAGCAGTGCGACGCGCGTTTCGTCGTCGGTCTCGCGCCACTCTCCTCGCCAGTCATGGAAACCGTCGAGGAGTCCGCTCGACCTCGCGAGATCTCGGAGCTTCGGGCGCTCGCTCAACTCAACGCTCCGGAGCGAGAATGAGGGCAGACAGCGGTGGTAGATCGATCTCGAAGGACTGCTCGAGACGGTGCCAAGGCAGGCGCACGGTTTTCACGCGAACTGCCGTTTCGTACCCACTTCCGGCGTATCGCAGGTCGTCGGTCGACAACACGCGGACGTAGTCGCAATGCACCGGCGCACCGAAGCGATACCCCGGTCTCGGTACCGGTGTGAGATTCAGAATCACGATCAAGTGATCATCCCCCGCACTCCGAACGTACGACAAGATACTTTGGTCCCGATCCTCGATGTCGAGCCAACGCATTCCTTCGGGATCGTGATCGCGCGCGAAAAGGCAAGGGTGTCCTCGGTATACCGCGCCGAGGTCTTCGAGGAAGCGCAAAACACCCGCGCGCTCGGGAGTGCTCGCGAGCTCCCAATCGAGGCCCTCGTAGACGTTCCATTCGCGATACGGCGCAAGCTCCGTGCCCATGAAGAGCAGCTTCTTTCCCGGACGCGTCCACTGGTAGCAGAGAATGGTGCGGAGGTCGGCGAACTTCTGCCAGAGATCTCCCGGTAGCTTCTCGAGCAGTGCGCGCTTCCCGTGGACGACTTCATCGTGAGACAGCGGCATGACGAAGCGCTCGTGGTACTCGTAGAGCATCGCAAACGTGAGCTCGCCTTGATGAAATTGCCGGTGCACACGGTCTCTCGAGAAATAGCGGAGCGTGTCGTGCATCCAGCCCATGTTCCATTTGAACGTGAAGCCGAGCCCGCCGTGTTCCGCGGAAGCCGTCACCCCCGGCCACGACGTCGATTCCTCGGCGACCGTGATGCAACCGGGGTAGTCGGCCTGCACCGCAGCGTTCATCTGACGGAGGAAACCAACGGCATCGAGATTCTCGCGGCCGCCGCAAGCGTTGGGAAGCCACGCGCCGTTTTCGCGGCTGTAGTCGAGGTAAAGCATGGAGGCGACCGCATCGACGCGGAGGCCGTCCACGTGAAACTCGTCGAGCCAATAGAGCGCGTTCGCAACAAGGAAGTTGCGCACTTCGTTTCGGCCGTAATTGAAGATCAACGTGCCCCAATCCGGGTGCTCGCCTCGACGGGGGTCCGCGTGCTCGTAGAGCGCCGTTCCGTCGAAAAGGCGCAACGCGAAATCGTCTTTAGGAAAATGCGCGGGCACCCAATCGATCAGCACGCCTATCTCACGCGCGTGGCAGGCATTCACGAAGAACCGGAGATCGTCCGGTGACCCGTAGCGCGAGGTCGGCGCATAATAACCGGTCACCTGATAGCCCCAAGAGCCCTCGAAGGGGTGCTCTGCGATTCCCATCAGCTGAACGTGCGTGAATCCGAGCCGCGTGACATGGTCCAGCAACGGCTCGACGATCTCGCGGTAGCTGAAGGAAGCCCCGTCCGGTCGCTTTCGCCAAGAGCCGAGATGAACTTCGTAGATCGCCATCGGCGCCCGCAACGGATCGGTCGCGCGGCGTCGATCGATCCACGCCGCATCGTTCCAGGTGTGCACGGTGGCCGCGACGACGGACGCGTTCGCCGGCGGCACCTCGCTTTGGAACGCCATCGGATCCGACTTGATCCGAAGCTCTCCGGCCCCCGTTTTGATCTCGTACTTGTAGCGCGCGCCGACCCCGACCCCGGGAACGAAGAGCTCGAAGACGCCTGACGCACCCATGCATCGCATCGGCAACAGGCGACCGTCCCAGCCACAGAAATCCCCGACGACGCTGACTCGGACCGCGCTCGGCGCCCATACGGCAAAGGACGTACCGTCGACCCCGTCGATGTTGCGACCATGCGCTCCGAGAACGGCCCAGAGGCGCCGATGAGTCCCCTCCCCGATGTAGTAGACGTCTTCGTCGCCGAGAGTCGGCGAAAAGCGATACGGATCTACGCGTTGCCACGCGTTGCCGTCTGCGAACTCGAAACGGACCTCGTAGACGAGCGGCAGCCTTTTCTTCCTGAGCCGTGTCGCGAAGAGCCCGCGAGCGTCCACGCGCGCGAGTGCGATGAGCGCACCGTCGAGGACGCAGTAGGCTTTGGCGGCATCCGGATGGAAAGCTCGGATGACCACATCCTCGCCGATCGGATGCGCGCCCAGTACGGCGTGGGGGTCGGTGTGCTCGCCGAGACAGAGCCTATCGCGATCGACAACCGCGGGCTCGAGTTGCCGACCAGAGCTCACGCCGAGGCTCCTGTTTCGGACTCGCTCGACTGAAGGAGAACGAGAGAGCGAGCCGCGACTGTCGTCTGAGCCTCTACGATCGCTGCGTCGTCCACGCTCGTGGCCGTCGCGAGAAGCGTTTTCCAGCGTCGTTTCCACGGCAGCGTGAACTCGCGGCGCTTGCTCCCTACGTTCAAGAGGAGAGCGAGCATGCGTTCCCCGCCGGGTCGTCCGTCGTAGAGCGCGACGATCGCGTCCGCCGTCTCCCACTGGTCCGGCGTGAGCTCTCGCCCACGCCGGTCGTGCCACGAAAGGTCGCGGGCTCCGTCACTGCCTCGCTCGCCGGTGAAATGCACGCTGCGCCGGAAGGTAGCGAGCGATCGCCTGAGCGCGAAAGCGCGTCGAGCAAAGTCCAGAAATCGACCGTCGCGCTCCGCGATCTGCCAGTCCACCCATGTGATCGTCCCGTCGTGGCAGTATCCGTTGTCGTTGCCCCTTTGCGTGCGGCCGAGCTCGTCTCCGTGCTGCAACATCGGAACACCGAGGGAGAGCGCGAGCGTGGCTACGAAATTTCGCCTTGCGAGCTCGCGCGATTCGATGATCGCGCGATCGGTCGACGGTCCTTCGATTCCCCACGAATCGGAGAACGACTCGCCCGGACCATCTCGATTGCTCTCGCCGTTCATCTCGTTGTGCTTCTGCTCGTAGGTCGTCAGATCGACGAGGGTCGGTCCGTCGTGACTCGCGATGTAGTTCACGCTCGCCGTGCTCCCGCGGCCTGCCGCAGCGTAGAGGTCGCTACTTCCCGTCAGCCGACTCGCCAAGGGGCCGAGACGGCCGCGCCGAGTCGGCTCGCGCCGCCAAGCGCGGCGTACATCGTCGCGGTATTCGCCGTTCCATTCCGACCAGCCTTTGGGCAATCGTCCGGACACGCTCCCGCCGGTAGCATCCCACGGCTCGGCAATCAGCTTGGTGCCGGCGAGAACCGGATCGTCGGCGATCACGCGGAGGATGCCGAGATCCTCGGCAATTTCTCCGCTCTCCCGCGCAAGCGCGCCGGCCAGGTCGAAGCGAAATCCGTCGACGTGATACTCGCGGACCCAAGCGTGCAAGCTGTCGAGGATGAGGCGCCGCACAACGGCGTGCTCGGTGCGAAGGCCTGCGCCACAACCGCTGAAATCGCGATATCGATCGGGCCGCCGAGAATCGAGATCGTAGTACGTCGAATTTCCGAAGCCCTTGAGCGACAGGGTCGGTCCGAGGTGATCGCCCTCGCCGCTGTGATTGAAGACCACGTCCAGGATGACTTCGATTCCAGCCGCGTGAAGCTGCTTGATCGCCGTTTTGAGCTCGTGCACCTGAGCGCCATCGCTTGCACTTGCGAAGCGCGGGTCCGGTGCCATCCAACCGATCGGGCTGTAGCCCCAATAGTTGGTCAACCCACGCTCGACCAAGTGTCGCTCGTCGAGCTTGTGCTGCACGGGCAGTAGCTCGATCGCGGTGACCCCGAGCGATTGGTAGTGCTCGATCATCGAATCGGACGCGAGACCCGCGTAGCGCCCGCGAAGCTCCGGCGCGAGCCCCCGGTGCGCGATCGTCAACCCCTTGACGTGGCACTCGTAGATGAGGCTCGCCTCGAGCGGGGTTCGCGGAAACGTGTCTCCGGTCCAGTCGAACCGATCGTCGACCACCACAGCCGGCGGGACACAGTGAGCGCTGTCGACCGGATCCGGGTGCGCGGAATCCGGGCCGTCTTCACGGAGGAAGCCGCACTGGTCTCCGTGCCACTTGAGCTCACCGGCGATCGCACGAGCGCGAGGGTCGACCAGTCGTTTTGAATCGTTGAAACGCAGTCCTTCGCGCGGCGCGTAGCGTCCATGCACCCGGTAGGCGTAGAGCGTGCCCGGACCGAGATCTCGAACATAGCCCCGATGCACATCATCCGCGCAGGCCTCGAGCTCGATCCGTTGCTCTTCGGTCCTATCCTCGGGCGAGACGACGCAGAGCTCGACAGCATCCGCGCCGGGAGCTTCGACGCGGAACCACACGCCGCCGTCGTCCGATTGTGCGCCGAGGGCTCGCTCGGACTCGCCTGATTCGCTCATGCGGGCCGCGACGCGATCGCGTAGCGCGCACGAGATTTCGTGGCGCGCCGTCGATGCCAATGGTAGGTAAGCCCCCTGGAGGAGAGTGCATGACTACGGAGCTCAACCTGAGGCCCAGGCTCGACCGGCTCGCCGCCAACTTCTGGTGGAGCTGGAATGCCGAGGTCGACACTCTTTTCCGCTCCATCGATCTCGAGCTTTGGAGAACGGTGAATCACAATCCCGTCGCGTTCTTGCGCGACGTTGCGGGAGAAAAGCTCACCGGAGTCGAGACCGATGCGCGCACCCTCGCTCTCGTATCGCACGCCGAGCGTCGCATGGAGCGCTACATGGTCGCTGACGACCGCTGGGCCGAGCACAACGCGCCGGGCCTGCGGCTCCATCCCGTCGCCTACTTCAGCCCGGAATTCTGTATTCACGAGTCGTTGCCCATCTATTCGGGCGGCCTCGGGGTGCTTGCCGGCGACCACATCAAGAGCTGCTCCGATCTCGGGATCCCGCTCTACGGCGTGAGCCTGCTCTACCGCTACGGCTACTTCACTCAGGAGATCGACAACGACGGGAGGCAAACCGAGGTCTATCATAGCCTCGACACCGACCGGATTGCGATCGAACGCGTGCTCGCGGCAGGCGGTGCGCCTCTCTCCGTTCACGTGCCGACCGGCGACGGCGAGCTCGTCGCAGCCATCTGGAAGGCTCGCGTCGGTCTCTGCACGCTACTACTCCTCGACGTGCAGGCTCCCGAGTACCCCGATCTCATGCGGCTGTATGGCGGCGATCGTCGAACCCGCATCCTTCAAGAGCTCGTTCTCGGGGTCGGAGGCTACCGCGCACTACGCGCCATCGGCGTCGATCCTTCCGTTCTGCACATGAATGAAGGCCATTCCGCCTTCGCGGCCCTCGAAGCGATTGCCGTGAGGATGGAAGAGAGCGGCTATGGATTCGAGCAGGCAGCACTCCCGATCGTCGAGTCCGTCGTATTCACGACCCACACGCCGGTGGAAGCCGGGCACGACCGATTCCTGCCGGGCGACGTACTCCATCATCTTCGCTCGTTGCGCGAGCGACTCGGACTCAGCGAAGCGGGGCTGCTGGCGCTCGGGCGCGTCGATCCTGGCAATCAGGACGAGGAGTTCTGTATGAGCGTGCTCGCGATCAAGCTTGCTCAACGAACCAACGCCGTGAGCTCGCTCCACGGATCGGTAAGCCGTTTCATGTGGCGGGGACTCTGGCCCGAGCGGCGAGCGAGCGACGTTCCGATCGGTCACGTCACCAACGGGGTACACGTAGATTCCTGGCTCTCGTTCGAGCTGAGCCGCATCTACGAAGAGTACTTGGGCAGCGACTGGAAAGACGTCATCTGCGATCCGCTGCGATGGCAGCGAATCGCAGACATCGACGAAACGCTGCTCTGGAACGTGAAGCTGGCACTCAAGCGACGGCTGCTCAATTTCGCGACGAGAAGTGTCAAGACACGCTGGAATCGGATCCACCGTGACCTGCCCCTCCCGAAACTCCGCCTCGACGCGTTGACGATCGGAATCGCGCGACGGTTCGCCGCGTACAAGCGCGGCCATCTCTTGTTCGATGATGTCGATCGCGCGAAGGCACTGCTGACCAATCCCGAACGGCCGATTCAAGTCATCATCGCGGGGAAAGCGCACCCCGCCGACGACGGCGGCAAGTACATCTTGTCACGCTTGATGCAGATGCGACGCGACCCTGCCCTTCATGATCACATCGTCGTGCTGGAGAACTACGATCGAAACGTGAGCCGTCACCTGCTCGAGGGTTGCGATCTATGGCTCAACATGCCGCGAAGGCCCCTCGAAGCCTGCGGTACCAGCGGGATGAAGGCCATCTTCAACGCGACGCTCAACTGTTCGACTCTCGACGGATGGTGGGACGAGGCCTACGACGGAAAGAACGGCTTCGCGTTCGGTGGCGCGTTCGTACACAGCGACCCGAGTCGCCAAGATTCGCACGACGGCCGCGCCTTGCTCGAAGTACTCGAGCACGAGGTGGTCCCTACGTTCTACGATCGGGACGCGCGCGGTATCCCGGTCGGATGGATCCGACGCATCACACACGCATTGACGTCGCTCGCTTGGCGCTACAACGCGACACGGATGGTCGTCGACTACGCCGAGAATGCTTATTTGCCGGCATCGCGCACGATGACGGCCGAGTCGCCCTGATCTCTGGCGTGAGCGCGAGAGATCAATCGCGTCGTTGCGGATCACCAACAGCGACGAGGGCCGGCGAGCTCTCGGACGACGGGTAGGCCCGGGCGCCCGATTGTCGCTCGCGCGATCGCGGGGACGGCGACTGCAGCGTCTGCGTCCGTGTCGCGCTCGTTTCGAGCAAGCGTGAGAACGCCACATCCCGAATCGTCGAGAGCTCGAGCCTCGGCAGGAGGTTTCGGTGTACGACTTCCGACCACGCGAACTGCTTCGCGGTTGCGCGGCCTGCTTTCCTCATGGCCGCGATTTCGCTCGGGTCTTCGCGCAAGCGCCGGTAAAGAGCGATGAACTCGCGCGGATCGTCGGTTTGCAACACGAGAGAGTTCCGTCCCGCGAGCGCGTAGTCTTCGCCCGTGCAGCCCGTCGTGGCGATGCCGCCGACCGCCATCGTCTCGAGACCGACGAGGCCGAACGGTTCGAAGCTCGAGTTCGCCAACACGGCGTCGACGCCACGAAAAAGCACGCGTCTCGCCGCCGGATCGACCGGAGTCGTGATATTGATCACATCGACGTTACCGGCGTCCGTGAGAGCGTCGATGAGCGCGTCGGGCCCCGGAGCGTCGAGCGTGCGGTCGAGAATCGCGAGCCCGGCCGAGTTCGCAGCAGCGAGCACCTCGGCACCGTGGGGCTCCGATCCACCGCGCGCTATGAAGAGCGGCCGCCACCCTTGTCGTTTCAGCTCGGCGATCAGCTGGATGCCGCCGAGCCAGCGCTTGTCGGGGTCCCAACGGGCCATTTTGGCGAGCGCCGTCCGTCCCCGGAAGCACTGCTGCAATCGTGTCACATCGGCCTTGTCGGGCCGCTCGAAGGACTCGGGCGCAAGCCCGTTCGGTATGACGACGGCTTCAACGTCCCAAGCTTCGAGGCGATGCCGCATGTGGCGACTGACCGCGGTGATGGTCGCGGCCGCACGTAGCCTACGCCAATCGATGCGATCGAATCCGAACACGTTGTTCGCATTCCAAAGAATGCTGACGCGTTCCCTCAATCCCTGGCCGCGGAGCAACCAGTCTAGGTGAAGGACGGCGTCGACCGTCTGCCATTCCTCGGCCATGACCACCACGTGCCCGCCCCCAGCGACGTGCGGCGCGATGTGATGGCGAACCAGGTAAGGCGGCAAAGAAGCGGCTAGATCCCGAGCCTTGTCCTCTTCACCCTCGTAGACCCCGGAGCGTTTGTAGTTGCTGATCCACTGGCACCAACGATGCAGATCGAGCCCACCTCGCGTCTCGTGTCCCGGCAGGTCAGGGTCACCGACGAACCAGAGGTGAGTTTCTGCGCCCGCGTCGGCAAGCGCCTGCGTGAGCCCGTCGACTCGCGTGGCAAGACCGCCGACTCGCGCGTAGGGATCAGCACCTTCGAACGAAAGAACGTGAAACTGCATCAGCTCGGTCCGCCGGCAGCGCCGGCTCGCCGCCGTCGCATCATTATACCGTCACGCGGAGGCCTATGTGGCGACATTATCACCGGTCGCCGACGGCGCCATCGCAGACCAGCCATGGGTGCCTTTGACGGTTCCGCGAATCCTGTTGACTCGTAGTGCTCAGGTCGCCAGGGTGCGAGCACGTCGATCGCGCGCCGCGGATGCCATTCACGAGCAACCGAGAGTCGCGGAGATCGATCAAGGAGACAAGTCATGGGAGCGATACTTCACGGAGCCGGCCCGTCACCGTTCGTCCGCAAGGTGCGGGTAGCGCTCGCGGAGAAAGGAATTCCTTACGAGCACGATCCGGTCGTGCCCTTCAACGTCAGCGCCGAGTATAAAAAGAAGAGCCCGCTCGGCAAGATCCCCTGCTTCACGCCGAAAGAAGGCGTCCACATTCCGGACTCTTCCGTCATCATCGCGTACCTCGAGCGGACCCACCCTGCGAAGCCGCTCTACCCGGAGAACCCGGAGCAGTTTGCCCGCGCTCTGTTCCTAGAGGAGTACGCCGACTCGGCCCTCGTCCAGGCGCTCGCAGTCCCGTTCTTCCAGCGCATCATCGCCCCGATGTTCTTGAACCAGAAAACGGACGATGCGGCGGTCGCGACGGCGTTGGAGACCGCTGTGCCCCCCCTTCTTGCCTGGCTCGAAGAGCAGCTCGGATCGAAAAAGTACTTCGTCGCGGACCGGCTGACGATCGCGGACATCGCCATTGCTTCACCGTTCGTGAACTTCATGCACGCGGGCGAAGCGATCGACGCAAAGAAGTATCCCAACTTGGCGCGCTTTCTCGCCGCGATGCACGAGCGGCCCTCGTTCAAGGCCTGCATCGACGAGGAGCGCGCGCTCTTCGGCCGCGCAGCGTGACGGCCAAGTTGCAATAGTGCGATAGCTCGACAGCGCCATCGCATCGATCGGAGACCCTCGGGTCCTGTCCGGTTGCAGGACCCGAGGCTCGCGCATCAAGCGACGGCCGCGATTTCCACCGGGATGCCGTTCAGCACCGCGTTCCCGCTCGGGACATCCAGCACTTCTTCATCGGTCAGGACGTTCGAGTTCACTCCGGCGTGCCGCCTCGCGACACTCAGCCGCACGCCGTCGACATCGTGCCCCCAACCGTGGGGCAAGCTGACGACTCCCGGCATCATCTCCGCGCTCACTTCCACCGGTGCGATCACCGAGCCAACGCGGCTTCTGACTCGCGCCTTGCCACCGTTTTCGAGCCCGAGTCGCGCCGCGTCCTCGCGGCTCACGAGCAAAGTGCAACGCTCGGGGCCTTTCACGAGCGGCTCCAAGTTGTGACACCACGAATTGTTCGAGCGGAGATGACGCCGGCCGATGAGCACCATCTCGGGCTTACCGTCCGCCAGCCGTGCGCGAAGCCGCGCCAGGTCGTCGAGAATGAGCTGCGGTGCGAGCTCGATCTTCGCGCTCGGTGTTTCAAGAATTCCCGGTAGCTGGGATTTCAGCGCCCCGAGATCGATCCCGTGCGGGTGCTCCCTCAGGCGCGACAACGAGAGCCCACCGGGTCGTGCACCGAAGCCGTCGCCGTAGGGCCCGGTGCGAAGCAACAAGTCGAGGACGCGATGCGGCCCCGCTTCGGTCCCGAGCTCGGCGACCACAGCGTCGCGCGACTTACCGTTCGAGCGGCGGCCGTCTTCGGGAATCACCTTGTCGACCAGCTCGCGAATCACTCGATCGTCCACTAGCTCCGGAGGAACCCGTCCGTATCCCAACAGGTACGCCGTGAGCGTCGCGAGGATCTCCCAGTCGTGCTGAGCGTCGGCGGGCTTCTCGAAGACCGGCTGCGAGTACTTCGCCACGTCACGAATCGCGAGCCGATAGAGCGCGAGGTCGTATGTGTCGTGCTCGAGCGGTTCCGTGGGAGGCAGGATGAGATGGGCGTGTCGCGTGGTTTCGTTCAAATAGAAGTCGATCGCGACCATGAACTCTAGCGAAGCGAGCGCGCTATCGAGGCGGTCCGCGTTCGGCGTCGAGATCACGGGATTCCCCGCAACGGTCACGAGCGCGCGGATCGCGCCTTCGCCGGGCGTCTCGATCTCGTCCGCCATGGTCGCTGCGGGAATCTCGCCGAATATTTCGGGCAGCTCGCGCACGCGGCTCTTCCAACGATGCAGCGTAACGCCTCGACCGCCAGGCTCGTCAGACGAGCCACCGGCGGCGGCAGGACGAGAGAACATTGCCCCTCCTTCCCGATCGAGCTTACCGGCGAGCACGTTCAAGAGGTCGACCGCCCAACTGGCGAGAGTTCCGAACTCTTGGCACGTGGTGCCGATTCTACCGTAGCAAGCGGCGCGTGGCGTGTCGGCAAGCTCGCGAGCCAGCCTGCGGATGGTGGCCGCGTCGATGCCACAACGCTCCGCTACCGCTTCGGGTGTGAACTCACGCACGGCAGCCCGCACTTGATCGAGCCCGACCACGAGTCCGTCGGCAGGCCCGAGATCGACACGCTGATCGGCGAACAACGTTTGGACCATCGCTAACAGCAAGTACGCGTCCGTCCCGGGGCGAACGAACACGTGCTCGGTCGCGATCTCGGCTGTCTCGCTGCGACGCGGATCGACCACGACGACCTTGCCGCCCCGGCGCACGATGTCTCGCAGTCGCTTTTTCACGTCGGGTGCCGTCATGAGGCTCCCGTTCGATGCCAGCGGGTTCGCGCCGAGGATGAGCAGGTGATCCGTTCGATCGAGGTCCGGCACCGGAATGGTCAACCCGTCACCGAACATGAGGCCGGCCGACACCATCTTTGGAAACTGATCGACGGTGCTCGCGCTGAAACGCTGCTTGGTGCCGAGCGCTCGCTGGAACACGGGCCCGTACACCATCGCGTGCAAATTGTGGGCGCTCGGATTTCCAAAGTAGGTCGCAATCGAGTTCGCACCGTGCTTCTCGCGAATCGCGATGAGGCGCTCGGCCGCGTACGCGTAGGCCTCGTCCCAGGTGACCTCAACCCATTTTCCGTCCGGCATCCTTCGTAGTGGATGGAGGATGCGATCCGGATCCTCGTGCAGCGCTTTCAGGCCGTAGGCTTTCGGGCAGATGTAGCCCCGCGAGAAAGGATCGTCGTCGTCACCGCGGATCGAATCGATGATCCCATCCGCCCCCACTCCGACGGTGATCCCGCAAGTTGCCTCGCAGAGTGTGCAGATTCTATGAACGGTTTTCGGCTCGACCATCGATGGGTCCTCCCCAGGGTCGCCAAGCTAACACGCCTTGCGGCTTTACTGAACGGGCTCGAATCGCGCGACGACTTCAGTGAACCCCGTGACGAGAACGCTGCAGGTCGGCTCGCGCCCGACGCAGCCGCCCGCCCATCCGGCGAAGCGGTGCCCCGGCTCTGGCATCGCCGAGAGATCCACGGCCGTTCCGTCGATCAAATCGGTCGTGCATCGATCCCCGCAGCCAATTCGCCCGCCGGCCTCGCGCACGCTTCCCGAGCCTTCGAGGCGCACTCGAAGCGTTGCCATCGCACCGAGATCGACGGCGTCGCTGCGGTCGAAGATCGCGACTGCTCTCAGCTCGGCGTTGGCGTCGAGAACGCAAGGCGCGATGCCCACACACGCGCCGCTCCAGCCGCGGAACACCGAGCCGGCGTCCGTGACGACGGTGAGCTCCACACGCTGGCCGGGCGCCAAGGTTTGCAGGCAATCGCTACGGCACGTGAATCCCGGACCGATGATGCGCCCCTCACCTTCTCCGAGCTTCTCGATCAGCAAAGTCGCCACGCAGCGACCGCCCTGACACACGCCGCCGGGGCATTTTGCGCCTTCGGACGGCGCCCAGGCTTTACCGCTTCGGTCGGGGTCACACTGAAGACAAGGATCGTAGGGATGGGCTGCACCGATCGCGTAGCAAGTGCCCGCGATCGTGCAACGATCCGGCATCGCTTCGTCGACGCATCCTCCCTTTCCGTCACAGCGCGCGACGAGACAACCACCGGGGCTCGGACAAGTGTAGGGACGGCCGACGCAACTGCCGTCGACGCATCGGTCCTCGACGGTGCAGGAATTCTCATCGTCGCACGTCGTCCCACCGGTCCAACTCGTCCCGGAGCTCGTCGGCCGACACACTTGGCATGCGTTGTCCGGGTTCGCGTCCCCTTCGGACCGGCATGCGCCGTCGATGAAACACTGATCGATTCGAAGGCCGGCTCGGCAACGCCCCGACGACCGATCGCAGAAATCGTCCGTGCAACGGCGACCGTCGTCGCAACGTCGGGGCTCCCCGTGACACATTCCCTCGGCGAACCGATCGTCGATCGTGCAAGGGTCGTGATCGTCGCAAGCCTTGCCTTCGAACTCGGACTCGGCGAAGCAGGGATAGTCTGCAACGGAGATGACGAGCGCGATGGCGAGTACGACGATGCGGGGGCCGACGCCGAACCTCATGAATCCACGATCCGTAGCCGGTCGACCGCTCGAAGGCCGCAGTTTGCGACCGGCTCCGCGATGAGACCGTTACACCGGGTGCCCGATTCTGTCGAGGCGGCCGCGTGCCGAACGAGCTTGCTTTGCGCCAAGAGCATCGTTACGAGAGCGCGCATCCTGCGGCGTCGTTGTGGGGGTGGTTCGTGAGCTCGCACCTCGAAGAACAACTTCAACGCGATATCGACCAGATCCGGAACAAGGTTCGCCAGTTGGCGGATCTCGCGCTCCGGGCGCTCGAGGACTCGGTGGTCGCCCTCACCCGGCGCGACGCCAAGCTCGCGTACGAGGCGATCCTCCGCGACTCCCGAATCGACGACTTGGAGAGCGCGATCGACGCCGAGTGCGTCGAGTTCATGGTGCGTCACATCCCGGTCGCTAAAAACCTCCGCTTTGCGCACTCGGTCGCGAAAATCGTGGTCGAGCTCGAACGCATCGGCGACTACGCGGAAAGCATCAATCGCCAGGCGATTCTCCTCTCTCAGGCACCGTGGACTCCCGATCTCGACAAGTTCGCCGAGCTCGCGAATGTGGCGATCGAGATGCTGAAGCAGTCGATGCGCGCGTTTCTCGACGAAGACGAAGTGCTCGCTGCGAGAACCCGCCAGCTCGACTCGCTTGCAAACCGGCTCCATCAGGAGATCTACCACGGGCTCAGCACACGGGTGCCGGCGAGCAGCGAAGAGCTCTCCACGTTGTTCGCGCTGCTCACGGTCGCCAATCGCTTCGAGCGCGTGGCCGACCAAGCGAAGAACGTCTGCGATGAGATCGCGTACATCGTCACCGGCGTCTCCGTCAAGCACAAGCTCGAGCGCGACGTCTACATTCTCTTCGTCTCGACGGCGCGCTCTTGTCGTAGCTCGATGGCCGAGCAGATCGGGCGGAAGATCGCCGGCGATCGCTTCGCATTTGCGGCGGCAGGGCTCGCGGACGGAGCGCCTGATCCTCGCGCCGTTCGGTTCCTCGCGACGAAAGGAATCGACCTCCGATCCTCTCAACCCACACCGCTCGGCGAGATCGGCGATCTCTCTCGATACAAGACCGTAGTGGCCATCGGAGCGGAAGCCGCGGCGGCAGTGCCGAAACGCCTCGGATTCCGCACCATCCGTTTGGAATGGGACGTCGCCGATCCATCGGCTGCGTCGAGCGACGATGCCGCCGCATACGCCGCCGTGTACGACGACCTCGTCTCGAGAATTACCGAATTGATCCGCGATCTGCACGGCACCGTCGCCACTACATCGCCCTCGGGGAGCTCGAAATGAATTCAACGTTGCAACGTGCAGCTTTGCTCGTCCTCGCGCTCGCTCTGATCACGTCGACCGGTTGCAGCGGAGGTGATCGGCAGGATCGCACGCTCGTTCAGAACAAAGGCTCCGACACCATGGTCAACCTGGCGCAGGCTTGGGCGGAGAACTATCGACGCGTGCGACCGGAGGTCGGGATAGCGGTCAGCGGCGGCGGTTCGGGGACGGGTATCGCCGCGCTGATCAACGGAACCGTAGACCTCGCCAACGCAAGTCGGGACATCAAGCCTGAAGAGCAAGAGAGCATCCGGAAGGCGAACGGGAAGACCGCAGTAGAGCACGTCGTCGCGTTCGACGCCGTCGTCTTTTACGTGCACGACGACAATCCGCTCACCGGCCTGACGATCGAACAGATCGCCTGCATCTACGGCGAAGGCGGGGCCTGTGAGAACTGGAGTCAGGTTGGCGTGGAGGTCCCTGGGTGCGAGGGGCAAACGATCATTCGTGTGAGCCGCCAGTCGAACTCCGGGACTTACGAGTTCGTTCGCGACCACGTGCTGGGAAAGGAGCGAGACTTCAAGCTCGGAAGCCGCGACATGCAAGGCAGCAAGGACGTGGTCGATCTCGTGGCGCATACACCCTGCGCAATCGGTTACAGTGGGCTCGGCTACGCCACCGTAGCGGTGAAGGCCATCTGCGTGAGTGGCAAGACCGGCGAGCCCTGCGTGACACCGACGATCGATGCCGCGCGCTCGAAGGTCTATCCCCTCTCGCGCCCGCTCTACATGTATACGCTCGGAGAGGCGGCCGGCTCCATACAAGGGTACCTCGAGTGGATCCGTTCAGCCGACGGACAGCGCATCGTCGGCGAAAACGGATTCGTGCCCATGCACTGAGCCCCTGCGTTGTCTGAATGCGTCGCGCTTCCCTCTTCAGCCGGCTCGGCGAACGCCTGATCGAAGCGGTGATCGTGCTCTGTGGGTTGAGCGCGATCTTCTTCGTTGCGGCGATCTTCCTCTTCGTCTTTCTCTCCGGCGCGGACTTCATGCTGCACCGTCTCGACTGGGGCGAGTTTTTGACGAGCGCGGAGTGGTATCCGACGTCCGTCTCGAACAAGCGCTATGGCACGCTCGCGTTGATCGCGGGCTCGGCGAGCGTGACGGGACTGGCGATGCTCGTGGCGGTGCCCTTCGGCCTCGGAACGGCGGTGTTCATTTCCGAGTTCACCGAGGGGCGCGTGCGAGAGGTACTGAAAGTCGTCGTCGAGCTCCTCGCAGCGATTCCCTCCGTGGTTTGGGGGTTCATCGGGCTCGTCATCATGAACCCGCTGATCATCGACCTGCTCGGCGCCCCGATCGGCCTCAATGTCCTGAATGGCGGCATCATTCTCGGCCTCATGAGCGTCCCCATCGTGGTCTCCATCGGTGAGGACGCGCTGAAGGCTGTCCCCGATTCCTATCGCGAAGCCTCTCTCGCGCTCGGTGCGACTCGCTGGCAGAGCGTTTACAAAGTGCTGTTTCCCGCCGCGCGAAGCGGTCTCCTCGCCGCCGTCCTGCTCGGCGTCGGCCGCGCGATCGGCGAAACCATGGCGGTTCTCATGGCCACGGGCCACGCCGTGCAGATTCCTACTTCTCCGCTCGATTCAGTTCGTACGCTGACCGCGACGATCGCGGCCGAGCTCGGCGAGACCGCACGCGGGAGCGACCACTATCAGGCGTTGTTCGCAATCGGCGTCCAGCTCTTCGCGATCACGTTCGTCGTCAATCTCACGGCAGACCTGCTCGTCCGCGGAGTGCGCCGTCGATGAGCTCGGGCCGTTTTCGAGCGAGCGCGCACACCCTCGCCGCCGAGAGACGACAGCGCGTCGCCAAGGGCGTGCTCGCCGTGGCCACTGCCTTGCTCGTGTTGCCCCTCCTCGGCATTCTCGGGCTGCTCGTCGTCAACGGTTGGCCGGCTCTCACCTGGGAATTCCTCTTCACGGATCCCGCGGCTGGCATGACGGCCGGCGGCATCTATCCCGCCATCGTCGGCACCCTATGGCTCATCGGCGTCTCGCTCATGATCTCGGCGCCGATCGGCGTCATGGCAGCGATATACTTGAGCGAATACGCCGGCGACAATTGGCTCACGCGCGGCATTCACCTCGCCATCGTAAACCTGGCCGGTGTTCCGAGCATCGTCCACGCCCTGTTCGGGGTGGGCGCCTTCGTGTTGTTTCTCGATCTCGGCACGAGCGTGCTCTCTGCATCGCTTACGCTTGCCGTCATGACCTTGCCCGTGATCATCGCGAGCACGCGTGAAGCCCTGGCGTCGGTTCCACTCGCGTTCCGTCACGCTTGCTGGGCTCTCGGCGCATCGCGCTGGCAGACGATCCGCCACATCGTGTTGCCGAACTCGATATCGGGAATCTTGACGGGTGTGATCCTCCAAGTATCGCGGGCGGCGGGTGAGACGGCTCCGATCATGTTCACGGGTGCGGCGTTCTACTTGCCGTTTCTGCCGGCCTCCGTACGCGACCAGTGTATGGCGTTGTCCATGCACCTCTTCACGCTCTCGACCCAGGTACCCAACGTGCCGCCGGCATTTCCGTATGCCACGGCCCTCGTGCTCCTCGCCATCGTCGTAGCGTTCAACCTCTTCTCGATCATTCTTCGCAGCTATCTTCGTGCGCACAGAAAATGGTGAGCATGCGATGAGCGGCGTCCCTCCTTCCGCGAAGAAAATCGAGATCGAGAGTCTGTCCGTGTCGTACGGGCAACGCCGCGCGCTCGAAGACGTGACTCTGGACGTCCGCGAGCACGAGATCCTCGGAATCATCGGACCGGCGAATGCAGGAAAAACGACGCTGCTCAACTGCGTCAATCGCATGACCGACGTCATTCCCGGATGCCGCGTGACGGGTACGGTCCGAATCGACGGCATCGACGTACGCAAGATCGGCGACGTAAACGCGCTCCGCCGCCGCATCGGCATGGTGTTCCCGCTTCCCGTCGGGCTTCCGCTCACGATTTACGACAACGTCGCCTTCGCGCCGCGGATGGCGGGAGTGCGCGATCGCGCGACCCTCGACGAGACCGTCGAGCGTTGCCTCCGCCAATCGGCGCTTTTCGACGAGGTCAAAGATCGAATGAACGACCTCGGCACTCGACTTTCTGGCGGCCAGCAACAACGATTGACGATCGCGCGGGCGCTCTCGATGAGCCCGGAGATCCTTTGCCTGGACGAGTTTTCCATCGCGGTCGATCCGGTCACCACCATGCGGATCGAGGAAGTCTTGAAAGAGCTTCGGCGTAACATGACCATCATTCTCGTCACGAACCTCGTGCAGCAAGCCAAGCGGCTCGCCGATCGGACGGCGCTGTTTCTCGGTGGACGACTCATCGAAGTCGACGAGAACGCAGTCATCTTTTCCCGTCGCACCGCCGATGCGCGCACCTTCAGCTACGTCCAGGGGCTCTTTGGATGAGCGGCGCCGGCGAGTCAGGTGCTTTCGCCGGCGACGCCATCGTCACGCGGCAGCTCCGCTTCTGGTACGGAGAGTTCGAGGCGCTGCGCGGCATCGACCTCGTGGTGCGGCCGAACGCCGTCACTTCGCTCATCGGACCCTCGGGCTGTGGCAAGACGACGCTCCTTCGTTGCTTCAACCGCATCAACGAGCGGTATGACAACGTGCGCACCGAAGGCGAGGTCCTGATTCAAGGCAACAACATTCTCGATCCCGACGTCGACGTGATCGAGCTCAGGAAGCGAGTCGGCATGGTGTTCCAGCGCCCGAACCCGTTGCCGATCTCGGTGCGCGACAACGTCCTCTACGGCTATCGCCTGCACACGCCCCGGCGCGCGCGCTCACGCAACGCCGAGAGCGAAGCGTTGGAAACGGCTCTGCGCTCCGTGCAACTGTGGGATGCCGTGAAGGACCGATTGGGCGAACGCGCTACCTCACTCCAACTCGAACAGCAGCAAAAACTCTGCATTGCGCGCCTCTTGCCGCTCAAGCCGGACGTCATTCTCATGGACGAGCCCTGCTCGGCCCTCGACCCTGATGCGACGGCGCAGGTAGAGAACCTGATCTCGGATCTCGGTCGCGACTACACCATCCTCATCGTGACGCACAACATGGCCCAAGCACGCCGGGTCAGTGACGAATCCGTTTTCATGCTGATCGGCGAGATCATCGAGCACCGCCGCACCGAAGACCTCTTCATCGCACCGCGCGACCAACGAACGAGCGACTACGTCGAGGGTCGATTCGGCTGATGCCACTCGTCGATCTCGTCGCGAGCGATCGCGAGAAAGTCGACGATGCCGTTCGGCGAATTGTCGATGCCTGTGGAGATCGCTTGCTCGGGGTTGCACTCTACGGAGAAGCCGCGAGCGCCGACTACCACCCTGCTCGCTCTCCCCTGAGCTTGGTCTTGCTCGTCCGAGAAGTGAGCCCGGCGACGCTGGGCTTGCTTCGGCCGATCGCCGTTCGGCTTCGGCGTCGGCGGATTCCGACCCCCCTCGTGGTGGATGCCGACTATCTCGAGCGCGCTCGAGATGTCTTCCCTCTCGAGCTTCTCGAGCTCCGCAACCGACACGCACCGCTTTCGGGCGACGTGTCCGCGCTCGCTCGTATCGAGATCGATTCCGCGAGTCTGAGACGTGAGATCGAAGCAGAGCTCCGCGGCAAGATGCTCCACCTTTGGGAGGACTACCTGACGGCCCGTACCCTGCGACGCTTGGGAGCGAACGTCCTCGAGAGCGTGCCGTACTTCCTGCACATCCTGCGCGGCATGCTGGAGCTCAACGGCGCGCGTGCTACGAAAGACTCGATCGACGTGGTCGCGGCCGTCGAGCAAGCCTACGCGGTCCCCCTCCCCATGCTCGGGCGACTCGAGCGGCTCTATCGCCAAGGTGGACGTCCCGCACGAACCGAAGTCGAAGCGGTGTTCGCCGCGTGCTTGGCGGAAGCCCGGACGCTTGCGGGAATCTTGGACCGAGTCTGATGCATACGATCGCGCTTTGCCTGGTTTTGCTCGCTCCGTCGCTCGCCTGGACCCTGGACACCTTCGCTCCGATTCCTCCGCTCTCGGGCCCCGTCGTCGATACGGCTCAGGTGATCTCGCCTGCAAACGCGCGGGCCATCGAAGACCTCGCGCGAGAGCTTCGAGCGAAGACAGGCGCCGAGATCGCAGTGCTCACGCTGCCAAGCACGACACCGGAAGATGCGTTCGACTATGGCATGCGCGTCGTCGAAGCTTGGAAGCTCGGGAGCGCCGAGCACGATGATGGATTGCTTCTATTGGTCGCGATCGACGATCGTCAGGTTCGCTTCTTTCAAGGCTATGGCCTCGAGGGAATTCTCCCCGACGGGCGTCTCGGCGAAATCCTCGATCGGCACGTCCTTCCGAGGCTTCGCGCCGGCGACCCCGGTGGCGGAATTCAAAGCGGACTCGCAGCCGTCGCTGCCGTGATCGCTCGCGACCGCGGCGTCGTACTCGACGGCACGGCAGCGCCGATCGGCCAGCCGATCTCCGGCGCGTACGGGCTCGATGCCGGCACCGTACTGCTTCTCATGCTCGTCGTCGGCGTGCTCGTCGCCATAGCGGTTTCCGAGCCGCGCCGTTATCGTGGCGACCGCGGCTTGCCACCGGTGTTTCGCGGAGGGTTTCGCGGCGGATTCGGCGGCGGAGGCTTTGGCGGTGGATTCGGCCGAGGCCGCTTCGGTGGAGGCGGCGGGTTCGGCGGTGGAGGCGCGGGGCGAGGTTGGTAAAGGAGGATTCATGAACGGGAGAATCAGAGTCGGAGCGCTGCCTTTGCTATTCGTCGGACTGCTGACGCTCGGCGGCTGCGGCTACAATCGGCTGATTGGTGAAGGCGAAGCTGCCGATTCAGCGTGGAGCGAGATCGACAACCAGCTCCAGAGACGCAACGATTTGGTGCCGAACCTCGTCGCGACCGTGAAAGGCTTCGCAGCTCATGAGCAAGAGGTTCTGACGCGTGTCACCGAGGCACGAAGTCGCGTGGCCGGTGCGGGCACACCGAGCGAGACCATGGCGGCATCAAACGAGCTGTCGGGCGCGCTCTCCCGCCTTCTCGTGGTCGCGGAGCGCTATCCCGAGCTCAAAGCCGACCAAACGTTCTTGCGACTTCAGGACGAGCTGGCCGGCACCGAGAATCGACTCTCCGTTGCCCGCATGCGCTACAACGAGACCGCTCGCGTCTATAACACCACGGCGAAGAAGTTCCCGACGCTGATCACCGCTCGCGTGTTCGGCTTCGAGGACCGCGCCTACTTCGAAGCGCCTGCCGAGGCGAAAGAAGTGCCGAAGGTGGATTTCTGAACCGGGTCAGGATCCCGGACTGAAGACGCACCCGCAATTCGTGGGGGTGAGCAGCTGGCAGCTACTGTCGACGGGGCAGCCGCCGACTCCGCATTGATCGCCGCCGCTCGGATCGAGCTCGTTGCACGGCAGTACGCAAGCGCGGGAGCTGTCGTCGTTCCTCGGGTCGCAGACGAACGTCGCGCCAAGATGCGAACAGTCGCCGGTGCAAGCCGGGAACCCGCCGCCGCCCACGCAAGGCGGCAAAGGTGGAAGAGTCGTGGTGGTGGTCGTCGGTGGTGGGCCTTTGACGGCTGGCGTGCACACCGTCGAGATCTTCAGCTTCTCGAGGGTGCGAGTACCGAAGCCGTCGCTCACCTCGAGCGTTGCGGGCGGCGCTGCCGCGCACTTCACGCGATAGCACAAGCGATCGAAAGCCAAGTCTTCGGCGACGAACGCAGTGTGAGAACCCCCGTCTACGATGCCTACTGTCACGTCGACCGGTACGCAGAACTCGCGCGCCTTCGGCTTGATCTCGCAGCCGACGTTACCGAACTGAGATTGTAGCGCGACGAGTGTCGCGTCCGCGCTCGCGAACGCTTTCGTGTCCTTCACTTTGTAGCAGCTCAGGTGCTCGTACGGCTGCGCTGCGGCGCCGGTCGCGGCGAGAAAGAGAATCGCCGCCGACGCCCACGGCGAGCAGCGACCTATCATCGTCCTTCTCGCTCGCGCGTGGATCACTCCGCACTCTCCTCGCCGAGGGTCCCCTCGGCGTCATCGATCTTTTGCTCGAGCCCGTCGGTGACATAGCGGCGCGAAGCTTCGACGTTGGTCTCGGCCGGGTGAAAATGCCCGTGCTCGGCGTTCCACACCATACCGGCCTTCACTTCCGTTTCGGAACCATCGGGCAATACGACGTGCCAGTGCCCGTGCTGGACCGACCATACACGCTCGAGCCCGTCGTCCCCTACGCTTCCGCCGCGGAGCGCGGAGATCGATACCGCGATCGCGAACACGATGGCGAGAGGACCGAAAACATAAAACAGGCCTTTCGCGAGAGAGTCCCTCACCGCGGCACGCTTCTGTTCTCGAGCGGCGCAACAGTGCTTGTTCTTCTTTCCGCTTCCGCAGGGGCAGGGATCGTTTCGACCTATTTTCATCCCGCGCATCATAGAGCTGCGACCCGCGCCACTACAAGAAGAAACCCGTATCGAAACACCACCGGCCCTTCCGAGTCGGCGCTTCGAGGGCTCGCGTCAAGGCGTCCAAGAACGCGCGGCGAGGCCGGAGCTCGGCACCGAGCCTACCCACGTGCGGGGTGAACATCTGACAATCCAGCAGCTCGAAGCGCCAGATGTCGAGCTGGCGCAGCAGAGCGACCAGAGCCACCATCGACGCGCCCGAAACTCTCCGGAACATCGACTCCGCCGCAAAGTAGTGCCCGAGGGAGACGCCGTAAACGCCACCGACGAGAAGATGCGCGTCCCAAGCTTCAACCGAATGGGCGAAGCCCAAAGTGTGAAGGCGCTCGTACGCCTGAATCATGTCCGCTGTAATCCAGGTGCCGCTCTGATCCGGCCTCTCGGTATCCGCGCAAGCGCGAATCACCTCGCCGAACGCGGTGTCCATCGTCAAGCGAAGCGCTCCCGCACGAGCTAGTGTCCGGCGCACTCCGCGCGGGATCCGAGTGCGCGCCGGGTTGATCACGGCCCGCGGGTCCGGCGAGAACCAGAGAATCGGCTCGCCTTCCGAGTACCAAGGAAAGATCCCGCCGGCGTACGCGGCGAGAAGTCGCTCCGGCGCGAGATCGCCGCCGACCGCGAGGAGCCCGCTCGGCTCCGCGTGCCCCGGTGGCGGGAAGCGTACCGAGCCATCGAGCATGTAGACGGGCACGAGCGAACGATAACGGCGGCGTGTTGAGCCTGCCAGCCGAATCGCCGATAAGGCGCGCATGAAGCTCGCACTGAGAAACGGCGCATTCGCCGGTGAAACCCACATCGTGACCGGAGCCGCCCAAGGCATCGGGAATCGCGTCGCCGCCGTGCTCGCGGCGCACGGCGCCAAAGTCGCCCTCGTCGATCTCGACCCGGCACGCCTCGAAGCGGCTCGCAAGGAGATCGCGGTGTACGCACCCGAAGCGCCGCTCGTGATGGCGGCAAACGTCACGGACGAAGCTGACGTCAAGCGCGTGGTTTCGTCGGTGCTGGAGAAAACCGGTCAGATAAACGGCGTCGTGAACGTCGCCGGCATCACGCGCGACGCGCGCATCGTCAAGAAGAGCTACGACGAGTTCAAGCTCGTGCTGGCGGTGCATTTGCACGGCACGTTTCTCTTCGTGCGTGAAGTCGCTTTCCAGCACTGGCACGGGCTCTTCAAGGCCAACGGCAACAAGCCGGTGCGCGACGGCGTGAATCGATTCGTCGTCAACTTCTCTTCGGTGAGTGCGCGCAACGGAAACGTCGGACAAGTAGACTACACCGCTGCCAAAGGCGCGATCGAGTCGCTCACCAAGACGGCCGCGCGCGAGCTCGCCGCCTATGGAGTCCGCGTCAACGCGATCGCGCCGGGTCCCGTCAACACCCCGATGCTCGCCGGCGTAGGCCCCGAAGCCATCGAAGGCATGGCACGCGCAACCCTCGTAGGCCGTATCGCCGAGCCCGAAGACATGGCCCACACCGTGGCCGCCATCGCCGATCCCATCCTCTTCGGCTACACCACCGGCCAGGTCTTTCACGCCAACGGCGGGCTGCGACTAGACTAGCGGGGTTGCGCCCCGCGCATTCGGGGGGCAGGCACCCGGCGGAATCGTGGACAAGTGACCGCGATCGACGTTAACGTACCCGCCTCGTGTACGCGCCCCGCCTCGTTCGCACGTTCAGCCTACTCGCGCTCGCCGCGTTGCTGACGACTTGCGACGCGGCGCTCGGCGCCGAGGTTGCCGTGTTCGACAACGTGAGCTTCGTCGATACGACGTCGCGCAAAGACTCGGCCGAATCGGACAACGTACAAACGACCCTCGAGCTGCTCGGCCACAGCGTCACGCCGTTTACCGACATCGACCCGATCGGACTTCGCTCGGCTCTCGTCAGTACTCGCATCGCCGTCATTCCCGAGCTCGAGCGCGGCGATCTCGCCGAAGCGCTATCCGAGCAAGCCCGCGCCGAGCTTGCGGAGTTCGTTGCCGACGGCGGTAAGCTCGTGATTCACGGTACTTCCGATCGACGCGCGACCGATTTGCTGAACGCGACGTTCGGCTGGTCGCTTCGTGCCGGCGTGGTCGGCACGTCGGCACGCGGAGCCGACGCGGCCGGTACTCCTTACGAAAGCGCATCAGCGACTGTTGGCGCCAACGCCCGCACGCGCGGTCTCGATCGCCTGACTCTTCCTGCCGGCGCGCTCGCAATGTACGTCAATCGATCGCGGGCTCCTGTGGTCGAGCTTCGCTACGGCGGCGGACGCGTCATCTATCTCGGCTGGGACTGGTACGCCGCTGTGCCGCGCGGTGATCAAGACGGCGGTTGGATCAGCGTGCTCGCTGCTGCGACCAACGCGCCCGGCGGCTGCGCCGGCGGCAATACCGGTGACATTGATGGTGACGGCATCGCGGACGCTTGCGATCCCGACGACGGCTGCGAGGACATCGACGGGCGGCGCAACGTGAGCAACGGGTCGTGGATCGCGCTCACCGACTACTCGAACGGGGCGTATCACGAGCTCGAATTCAGCGGCACGTTCCGGCTGCCGATCGGGACCACCTACGAGTCTCTCGATCCTCGCAACATCCCCTTTGCATTCGTCCTCGTCGGCATCAACGGCAATCTCCGCGTGGCTCACGTCTTCGACCAGAGCAGGTACGACGGCAACGGGTCCGCAGGTTGGAGGCTGGCCGCGAAAGGACTGAAATGGGTGTTCTCCGATACCACCGGTCACGCTCGTGATGGCTTCGTAAGCGCGACGCTCCGCGATCTCTCGCACATCGAACCGGGTCGGGTGCGCTTCCGCGTGACCGCACGCGGCGGCGACTACCCGGTGAGCCGAAGCGGCGAGGCACTCAAGGTGCTGCTCGTCGTCGGCAACTCCTCGATCGGCGAGTGCGCCGAGGGGCGCTATGCGCGAGACGATTGCACTCTCATCCAAGGTCAGTCAGAGCTGATGTGCCGCCTCTGATCGCAGGCCTCGAGGAGCATTCGAAAGATGATGACGATCCGATGCGCGTTCGCGCTAGCCATGGCGACGATGCTCGTAGCCTCGTCCACGTCGTTCGCCACCGAGTCGGTCGCGCCCGAGATCGCTGCCGAAGCGAAAATCCTCTACGACGCGCGATGCGCGCTTTGCCACGGGGTGACTGGCAAGGGCGACGGCGTTGCCGCGGCCGGGCTGTCGCCCCAACCACGGGATTTGACGTCCGCCGAATGGCAGTTGTCGGTCACCGACGAGTACGTCGAGACCATCATCAAGTTCGGCGGTAGCGCTGTCGGTAAAAGCGCAGTCATGCCCCCGAACCCCGACATCCAAGCGAAGGACGACGTCGCAAAGGCGCTCCGAGCGCTCGTACGCAGCTTCGGCGGGCACTAGGCGCGCTCTACCTGGAGCACCGCCGGCTCGCGTCCGTGCCAAAGCACGTAGAGCGCCGGAAGTACGAGCAACGTGAGCAGCGTCGACGAGACGATGCCGCCTATGACCACGGTCGCGAGCGGGCGCTGAACTTCCGCGCCAGTGCCCGTCGCGAGCGCCATCGGCAAGAATCCGAGCGAGGCGACCAGTGCGGTCATCAGCACGGGCCGCAAGCGGGACATCGAGCCGTCGAGCACCGCGGTTTCGAGAGACATGCCATCGCCTCGCAAGCGATTGATGAACGTGATCATGACGAGGCCGTTCAACACCGCTACGCCGGAAAGAGCGATGAAGCCGACGCCGGCCGAGATTGAGAGCGGAATGTCGCGAAGCCAGAGCGCTAGCACACCGCCCGTCAGCGCCAGCGGCACGCCGGTGAATACCAACGCGGCGTCCCCGATATTGCCGAAGGTCGTAAAGAGGAGCAGGAAGATCAACGCGAGCGCGACCGGCACGACGATTCGCAGCCGTCGTCCGGCCGATAGGAGCTGTTCAAACTGCCCTCCCCAGGTCGTCCAGTATCCTGCCGGTAGCTCTACTTCGGTCGCTATGCGGGTTTCGGCTTCCTCGACGAAGGACCCGAGATCGCGACCGCGCACGTTGGCCGTCACCACGATGCGCCGCTTGCCGTTCTCGCGGCTGATTTGATTCGGGCCCGTGCCGACGTCTACGCGCGCGACGGCGTTGAGAGGAATGAACGATCGCTCGATGTCCGCGAGATCGTCGGACGCGAGATTCACGAGCGCGAGCGCCGGCGCGCCATCGCGCGTGTCCGGAAGTGCGATCGGAAGTCGCTCGATCGCGTCCTGGTCGACCCTGAGATCTTCCGGTAGGCGAACGACGATGTTGAAGCGACGGTCGCCCTCCAGAAGCTCCCCCGCTACCTCGCCTCCGAGAGCGATCGCGACGACCTCCTGGACATCGGCCACGTTGAGGCCATAGCGAGCGATCGCGCCGCGATCGATGTCCACGGTCATGACGGGCAGCCCCGTCACCTGCTCCGTTTTCACATCGGACGCACCCGGCACGCTTTGGAGCACTTGTTCGATTCGCTCGGCCGTTTCGAGGAGCACATCCATCTCGTCACCGAATACCTTGACCGCCACATCGCTCCGTACGCCCGCGATCAATTCATTGAAGCGCATCGCGATGGGTTGGGTGAACTCGTAGTTGTTGCCCGGCACCTCGGCTACCGCGTGCTCGAGCTCTGCCACGAGGCGCTCTTTTGCTTTGCTCGGGTCCGGCCAGTCGGCACGCGGCTTCATCATGACGAAACCGTCCGCGAGGCTCGGCGGCATCGGATCGGTCGCCACATCACCTGTGCCAATTTTGGCGAAGACCGTTTCCACCTCCGGTAGTTCCCCGAGCGTTTTCTCGAGCGCGTGCTGCATGGACACGGCCTGCGTGAGACTCGTCCCTGGGATGCGCAGCGCGTGAAGAGCAACATCGCCCTCGTCCAAGCTCGGGATGAACTCGGTCCCCATTCGGCTTGCAAGTAGCGTGCATGCGGCCACGAACACGCCAGCGACAGCTACAGCTCCTCGCCGATACCGGAGCGTCACTCCGAGCGACGGCGCATACACTCGCTTCACACCACGCAACAACCGATTCTCGCGCTCCTCGACTTTGCCGGTGAGCGACAACGCGAGAGCGGCCGGAACGAAGGTCATGGAGAGAATCATCGCTCCGAGAAGCGCGACGATCACCGTGAACGCCATCGGAAAGAACATCTTCCCTTCCACACCCGTGAGCGTGAGAATCGGAAGATAGACGATGGTGATGATCACTTCGCCGAACATCGTCGCGCGCCGCACCTCTTTGGACGCTTCGAACACGACCGCGAAGCGCTCTTTCGTGTCGAGAACTCGCCCCAAGCGATGCTGCACCTCGCCGAGCTTCCGAACGCAGTTCTCGACGATGATCACCGCACCGTCCACGATGAGACCGAAGTCGAGCGCCCCGAGGCTCATCAGATTCGCGCTTTGGCGTCCGGCCACCATGCCCGTGATGGTGAACAGCATCGACAATGGGATGACGCACGCGGTCACCAGGGCGGCTCTGAAATTGCCGAGCATCGCGAACAGGATCGCGACGACCAATAGAGCGCCCTCGACCAAGTTGCGCCGTACCGTCGCAATCGTCGCCTCCACGAGAGTCGTGCGGTTGTAGACGGTGGTCGCGGTGACGCCTTCCGGAAGCGTACGGTTGATCTCCTGCATTTCCGCATGAACGCGTTCCGACACCGCGCGACTGTTCTCGCCCGTGAGCATGAACACGGTACCGAGGACGACCTCTTCTCCGTTCCGGGTGGCGGCTCCCGTCCGGAGCTCGTCGCCGACGATGACGTTGGCGACGTCGCGAACGTAGACCGGAACGCTATCATGGCTACCCACTACGATCTGACGGATGTCGTCCATCGTGGCGACCTGGCCCGGCGCGCGGATCAGGTACTGCTCACCGTTGCGCTCGATGTAGCCCGCGCCAACGTTCGCGTTGTTCCGCGCGAGCGCATCGACCACGTCGCGAAAGCCGAGTCCATACGCGACCAGCCGCTCCGGCTGGGGCGTGACGTGATATTCCTTGGTGAATCCCCCCGTGGAGTTGATCTCCGCTACTCCGGCGACGTTACGAAGCTGAGGCCGTATGACCCAGTCTTGAATCGTTCGAAGATCCGCGGGCGAGTACGGCTCGCCGGTCGGGGTCCGCGCGCCAGGCTCGGCGTAGACCGTATACATGTAGATCTCGCCGAGGCCGGTCGCGATCGGGCCCATCTCGGGCTCGAGACCGGGCGGCAGCTTCCCTTGCACTTCGCGGATACGCTCCCCGATCAATTGGCGCGCGAAATAGATGTCCGTGCCGTCGGCGAATACCACCGTGACCTGGGAAAGTCCGTAGCGGGAAAGCGAGCGCGTGTACTCGAGCGCTGGTATTCCCGCGATCGCCGTCTCCACCGGGAACGTGATTCGTTGTTCTACCTCTAGGGGTGAGTAGCCCGGCGCCTCGGTGTTGATCTGGACCTGGACGTTCGTGATGTCCGGTACCGCGTCGATCGGCAGCTCGGCGTAGTTGCGAATCCCTACGAGCGCCATCGCAAGGGTCGAGAGCAGCACGAGCCAACGTCGGCGTATCGAGAACTCGATGACTTTTTCTAGCATGTGCGGTCCTCGCTCTCGTTCAGTGGTCGTGTGACGCGCCAGCTTTACCGAGCTCGGCCTTCAGCACGAAGCTGTTCGTCGTCGCGTATTCCTGTCCGGCTTCTATGCCCGATCGGATCTCTATCGCGCCGCGATCGCGGCGTCCGATCTCCACCGGACGCACCTCGAAAGCGTTCCCCACTCGAATGAACACGACGGTCCAGTCGCGGAACGTCTGCAACGCTTCGGCTTTCACCACGACCGGAACCTCGCCCTCTTCCACCACGACATCGCCTGTCACGAAGAGGCCGGGCCGCCAAGCACCGTCCGGGTTCGGGAGTTCGACACGTGCGAGCATCGTCTGCGTGCTCGGCGCACCAAACGGAGAGATGTAGTCGATTCGACCTTCCGCCGGAGGGATGCCTTCGCCGGCGTCGAGCAGCACACGTTGTCCGAGCTTCAGGCGCTGAAAATCTTGCCGGTAGACGTTCAGGTCCACCCACACGCTTCCAAGATCGGCCACGACGTAGACGTCCTCGTCTTCGGCGACGAACTCTCCCGGCGTCACGTGCTTCTTGATCACCGTACCGGCGATTTGGGCTCGAAGCTCGTAGAGCTCGAGGCTCTCGTTGCTCTGGATGACCGCGAGCACTTCGCCTTTCTCCACCGGATCGCCGAGTCGCTTGCGGACCTCTTTCACGACGCCCGGAAATCGCGGAATCATGTGCGCCATGCGATCTTCATTCGGCTCGATGCGCCCGGTTACGCGTAGTGTGGTCTCAAGCACGGCCGGCCCTGCTGCTTCGACTCCAATCTCCGCGACGCGCACAGCTTCCGGCTCGAGGATCACGCGGCCCTCGTAGGACTCGTATTCCCAACGATGTTTTTCACCCTCGACCTCGAGAGTGACGACAACGTCGAAAGAGTGCGGCTCCTCCACAACCCCGTCACCGCGGAGGAACCTGCCGCTCGGTGAGAACGCGAATCGATCGATCCTGCCGCCGAGACGCCGAAGCTCGATCGCCAGTGCGAGATCGGTCACGGCTATCGCTCGGTCCTTCGAGTATGCGAATACGCGAAATTCGGGAGGGACTCCCCGCTCGAAGATCGTTACCTCGACCGCGCGGTCGCCGTCACGGAGTAAGCGGCCGCCGTTCGGCCCTTTCTCCACAGCCGCCTCATCCGCGTGGTCACCGTGTCCTTGGTCGTGGGGATCCTCCGCCGCGGCGAATGTTGCCGTGCACGCTAGCGCAGAGGCGAGCAGCAAATCGATTCGTCTGATGATCATTCTCTTTCTCCGACCAAGCGGTCGATTTCCACGAGTGAGCTTTGATAAGCAGCGGCCGCGTCGATGCGGCGCTTTCTCGCGTCGTTCAGCGTGCGCTCGGCGTCGAGCAACTCGAGGTAGCTGAAGCGGCCTTCGCGATAGCCGTCCCGAATCGTCGCGAACGCAGTCGCTGCTGCTGGAAGCACCGCGCTCTCGAGCGCCCCGATCTCTTCGTGAGCCATTGAAAGAGCGTCGTGGGCTTCCCGCACCGACGCGGCCATCGCTACGGCCGTCGCTCTCCGCTCCGCCTCCGCACCGACCACGCGCTGTCTCGCCTCCAGAACGCCACCCTGATTTCGATTGAAGAGCGGCAGCGGCACGCGAAGCTCCGCGACCATCGCGTCGTCGCCGGGGCCAGCCAGGCGGCGATAGCCGAGCCCTACCTCGACATCGGGAATCGCCTTGCGCTCTTCGACGGTGACACCCGCTTCGCGCCGCTCGAGCTCGGCAGCGGAGCGCCGGATCTCGGGGCTCTGCTCGATCTTCGCGAGAACGCTCGCAAGCGTTGGCGGCGGCCCGACGGGTTCCGCCTCGCCCACCACTCGCTCGAAGTGCGCGTCGGTGTCGCCCCAATTCGCCGCTAGGCGACGACGGGCGCTGAGAAGCGATCGTTCTGATCGCGATTGCGCTATGCGCGCGCCGGCAAGCGCCACCTCGGCCTTTGTCAGCTCCACCCTCGAGCTGCTGCCGGCCCGCACGCGCCCGGTGACGACTGAGACGATCTGCTCGTCGATGCGCACCATGTCGTCCGCCAGCGCACGCTCGCTCTGCGCTCTCAGCACCTCGAAGAACGCATGCGACGTTGCGGCAACGAGGTCGCGTCGCGCGCGCGCCTGGTCGATCGAGGTGATGGACTCTGCCGCCTCGGCGGCATCGAGCCGCGCACGCCGCTTGCCTCCGAGCTCGAGCAGCTGGTCGATCCCGACCGTGGCTTGAGCCTCATCGGTGCCGGTGAAAGCGCCGCTCCCGGCGAAATCTTCCATCTCGACTCGCAGCTCGGGGTTCGGACGAAGCGCGGCCTGCCGGCTACGGGCAGCTGCCTGACCGACCCGCGCCGACATCGCTTCGAGCGATGGGCTCCGCTCGAGAGCGAGATTCACAGCGGTGTCGAGGTCCATCACCGCCGAAGGCCGACCAGGCGAGTCTTCGGCAGCTGCCGTCCGCGCAGCGGCCATGCCAAGCATCAGCGCGGTAAGAAATAGCAATCTGTAGCAACGCATGTTCTCTCCATCGTCGGTCGTCTGGGCACCGCGGCGGCAAGGAGCTGCACTCGGCGCGAAGAACGAGCTTCGAACACGCACAGCCGGCGCGTGTCCGTTCCCGGGTCAACGATTGGAGAGCTTCAGCAGAGAACGACGGTGGTACGGAGAGTGGCGTCGAAGGCGGTGACCCAACGTGCGGTCTCGGCACTGACGCGGTAGGTGAGCGCGTTCGGATCGAACGCGCTCGGCGGCAAAGGCTGCGGAGTTGCCGCACTCGCCACCACGAGCGCCAGCCGCGCATAGTCGGTCGCGGGGGAAGTCTTCAGCTCACTCGTATCGACGCTCGTGTCGACGCAGGGGCTGGCAGAGCCAGGATGCTCATCATCCCGGTGGCTGGACGTATCGTGAGCGAGAGAATCGTGCGTGTCGGCGCAGCCACCAAGTCCCGCGACTTCCAGCGACGCGTGTCCGCCATCGTGTACGCAAAGCACGGTGCCGAGCGGCAGCACGAGACCGAACACGAGTGCAGCGAGGCCGATGGCGCGTGAGACGGACTGGAGCATCTGAGGGCGGAGCATACGTAGCGACGGTGCGGCGTTCAAGTCGCCCCTCCAGGGTACGGGTCGATCCATGCCCGACGCCACCACGATCAAAAGGGTCACGGGAGAAAGCGCAAGGCGTCTTCTTTGCGCGGCAACATGCAAGCTTCGCTCTTGCCGAACCAACGATAGCGATTTCGCGCCACCCAATCGTAGATGGCGTCACGTAGCGGGCGGGGCACGGCGCCGAGCAGCGCGACGACCCGCCAAGCGCCGCCGAGGCGCCGCGCGATTCGCAGTGCGGCGTCGGACTTCGCGTAGAGGACTTCATCCTCGAGCAGGAACATCGATCCGAGGTAGTTGCTCGGAAAACCGTGCTTCCGGAGCATCTCGGCGGCGAACGCCGACTGGAGAGAGGCGAAGCGGAAACAGCATGCCGCGTCCCGCCGGAGCAGGAACCGAACCCAACCGTTGCAGAGATTGCAGACACCGTCGAAGAGTACGACAGCGCCGTCCTTTGGCGCGGGCTGCATGAAGCGGGATCAGTGTACGCAAGGCGGCGGTCGCGACAACCGCGACCGCCGCCTTACTTGCACTTCATGCTCACGGCGTCATGACCTCGAGAACTTCGATCGCCTTGACGGCCGGGTTCTCGAGCACATGGCCGAACGAGATCTGGAGCCCGTTGCCGTCGCTTACCGCAACCACTGCCGCGCGAACGACCGCTGTCTGCGTCCCACCCGCCGCGGCAACTTGGTCGAACGCGCCGTACACGACCTCGCCTTCGATCGAGAGGTCCATCGTGCGCGACCCCGGCAGGGTGGTGAACGCGTACGTGTTGGCAAAAAACAGGTTCACCACATACGTGCCGTCCGGCAGATCGAAACTGTATTCGAGCTCCGGCAGCGGCACGTCGTCCCAGTGCTCGCAGCGGAAGAGATCTTGCGTCGCTTCGTCCGTGCATCCGAACAAAGCCTCGACGCCTGAGATCGGGCAGCCGCCCGCCGCGGTGCAGCTCGTCGACTCGAGCACCACGTTGTAGCCGAAATCGGCGTTCCACTCGTCGCCGTTGCAATCGATCCGCGCACCACAAGTCGGACCGCCGTCTACTCCGGCGTTCAGACGAATCTCGCTCAACGTAGTCCCGTCGACCGCCACCGGCCCCACGCAGAGATTGCGCGCACTCGTCGGGCACGGATCGTCCACGTTGGCGAGCCCGTCGTTGTCGGTGTCGTCACCGGCAGGCAACGTCGTCGTCGTGCTGCTCGAAGTCGTGGTAACGCTCGTGTTCGTCGTCGTCGTCGTGGTCGTCGTCGCGTCGTCTCGGACCTTGCAACGACACTCGTAGCTGGGCTTCGTGTGCCACCACCACGTGCTCTCGTCGCGCGCGAATGTCATGTCTTTGTCGTCGCCGTCGTCATCACCGTCATCATCGTCTTTGTCGTCGTCCCAATCGTCGTCGTCGTCGCGACAATCATCGTCGTCGTCATCGCGATCCCCGTCGCGCTCGCAGTCGCTATCGCGGCACCGCCCGAGGTAGTCGCCATGCTCGAGATGAGCGCGCACTGCACTCGTTCCGATCCAGATCGTATGTCGCTCGTCTTCGTTGCCCGGCGGGATGTGGCAGACGGGCACTTTGATCTCGCGCTTGGCGACCTGGCACTCGTAGTCTTCGGGGCAGACGCCGCCGCAGGTCGGGGCTTCGGAATCACCACACCTCGACTCGTGCGGGCAATCATCGCCGCAACGAAGATCGCCGTCTTTCCCGATCGCGTAGCGCAACGTCTCGAGCGCGTCACGAACGGTGACGCGACAATCGTCATCCACGTCGCAAATCGCCTCGGGGCACTCACGGTGGTGGAGAACGGCACCGAGGATGTGCAGCACGTCACCGACCGTCGGTCGCTCGCCGTCGCTACGCGGCTGGCCGCAGTCGCCGATCTTGGCCGCAGCCGGTGTAGTCAAAGTCAGTGTCAGAATTGCCGAGAGTACGAATAGGCGCATGAGCAGCAGCCCTCCTCGAACGACCTGCTGAGCAGGCCGAAGGCGTGTGCGGCTAAACTGGCACGCCTTTCAGGAGTCGTAAACCTTTACATGAGGATTTGCGTGCGAAATGCGTGCGCAAACGCCGCTAATTCGCGCACATGCTGTGCGGAGGGTACCCGGATGGGGGGCGGGGAGGGGTACGCTATAGCGCGCGGTGGCCCAGGGGTCGTGTGCGCTGGGACCGGGAATTTGGGGACGTGTTGAG
>Ga0247727_10001097_pt1 | contig 65874 bp, 56 predicted proteins | sample WisWelCaveWW1625_FD_202498 | JGI IMG/M metagenome (GOLD analysis project Ga0247727, IMG submission 202498) | Biofilm microbial communities from Wishing Well Cave, Virginia, United States - WW16-25 | ecosystem: Environmental > Aquatic > Deep subsurface > Groundwater > Cave microbial mat | place... | reverse complement strand
GCTCAAAACTCACTACTATCGATGGAGACAATTATGCTGCTGTATGGACGCCAGATGGCAAGTCGGTGACTTTCCGCTCCAGTGGAACTGGTACTTATAATATATTCGTGCAATCTGCTGACGGGCGTGGTGAGATCAAGCAACTCACCAAAAGTGAAGTACGCCAGTTTCCGTCTTCATGGTCACCCGATGGAAAATTATTGGTATTTAATCACGGCTATGATATCTATTTGCTCTCGATGAATGGCGAAAGTAAAAAGCACCCATTCGCGACCACCCGTTTTTTTGAAGGGGGACCGGTGTTTTCACCTGATGGCCGATTGATTGCTTATATCACGGATGAACACGGACAATATGATATTTACGTTCAACCCTATCCCCAGACCGGGGAAAAGTGGCGAATTTCAACCGAGGGAGGCGAAGAGCCGGTCTGGTCGCGAAGCTCTCAAGAACTGTTCTATCGCAACGGCAGAAAGTGGATGGCCGTGAGCTACAGCACCGATCCGAAATTCTCTGTTGAGCTGCCCAAAGTGCTCTTTGAAGGTGATTATTTAAATGTCTCGGGCCGATCCTATGATATTTCGCCTGATGGCCGGCGTTTCCTGTTGCTCAAAAGCAGTGAAGAACCCTCGCGGCAAACCCAGCTTAACGTGGTGACGAACTGGTTTGAAGAATTGAAACGTAAAGCTCCCAGAGGCAAGTAAGATGACTGACAAAATGTTGATTATATACTCAAGCTGCCACGAGTTCCTCTTCGGTTCTTTGAAGATAATCCAAAACATCTTGCTCTCTTTGCTGAATCTCGAGCAGGACTGGTTCGGACATCGCGCGATATTCTTTCGGTGTATGGACATTGCGCGCTTCCAAGAGAATCTTTTGCAGATTTTGAATGGCTTGTTGGGCAGCCCAAAATTGCTGCTCGGTCTTTATCATTCGAGAATCACCTCCACAATGCCGCGACGTTTCATGAACACAGCGTTCGATTCACAGGACAACATCCATGCGTGTCATTCAAAAAGAATCTTGTGGCGCATCAATACTGTGCTCGTCCTTCACAAGATTCCTGAATGAATGACATTCCCCGGCGGTAACGCCAAACTTAACGGTGTAGTGCTAGTTTCAAAAGGCTTGCAAACCGTGATCAACAAACCGCTGCACCAGCGCCACAAATGCCTCCACCGCTTCGAAGTGAATCCAATGCCCGGCATTGGGGATCATTTCCAAATGGCTGTGGGGAAAATGCTGCAACAGCAAATCATGGTCGTGATCGAGGCGGTATTTGGAATTCGCGCCGCCAATGAATAACGTTTCACCGTCAAATCGTGCGGGTGAAGGTGGTTGATATGAAGTGATTTCGCCTTCATAGGCCTGCAATGCCGGAAGATTGACACGCCACTGAAACGAACCATTTTCCTGCCGCGTGAGATTCGTGAGCACGAATTGCCGCACCGTCGTGCTGGTGATCTTCCTTGACAATTGCTCGTCTGCTTGTTGTCGCGAAGTGATTGCGGACAAATCCAATTCGGCCATTGCCGTCAAAATATCCGTCGAGGAGCTGTGATACGCGCGCGGGGCAATGTCCTCGATGATCAAGCCCTGCAATCTTTCCGGAAAATAAAAAGCGAACTCCATCGCCGCCATGCCGCCCATGGAATGTCCCAGCAAATAAACCTGCGGCAAATTTTGTTGTTCGAGAAAGTTTTTAATGTCTTCGCGCAGATCGGCGGGCGTATGCGTGGGCATATGCGGCGATTGGCCGTGATTGCGCTGATCCACCGCCAGCACGCGATATTTTTCACCCAAGAGATTCGCCGCGCGCTGCCAGTTTTGCGAGGAGCCGAGCAGGCCGTGCAGAATGACCAGGGTTTTATCGCCGCGGCCGTATTCACGAAAATGCAAGTTCATTTTTATCTTTTTGATTGCGGCGGTTCAACGTTGGGAAACAGCGCCGCCAAAACCCTGTCCGTGCGATTGCGCCAGCTCATCCAACCAAAGCCGTCATTCACCTCGCCGCCGATGGAATTCAAGCCCTGCTCTTTTAAAAGTTGAGACAGAGAAAGGCAGGCGCTTCTCAGGTCAAACCCTTCGAGCGGGCTTCTCAAATCGCGCTTGCCCCATTCCAAATAAATATCCGGCTTGCGATGGTGGGCGGCCGTGATGAGCGTGCGCAGCTTGCGTTCTTCTTCCAAATCCCAAAACGGCGACTGCATGCCCAGCTTGCCGAAAAGCCGGGGATATTTGAGCGTGAGATACAAAGCCATCACGCCGGAAAAACTTGCGCCATGATTCGCCCGTGCTTCCGCAGCGGGAAGCGTGCGATAAGTCCGGTCGATCAGCGGCAGAATCTCCTCGACGATCATGCGCTCATACGTGTCGCGATGCGATCCCTGATATTCTTCATACCCGCCTTCGAAAAGGGGCGGGATGAACACGGCGATGACTGGCGCGACGGTGCGATTGCTGAGATTGTCGAGCGAGACCGCCATTTTGCCTGTGGTCTTCGCTTCCGCGCCGCCGTGCACGAAGAGGACCGGATAGCGCGCTGCGCCGCGATCGTAACCGGACGGCAAATAAATTTCAAGAACACGGCTGCTGTCGTTAATGGTGCTGGTGAAGGCGAGCGAATCGATCCGCCCCAGCGCCATACTCGAATCCGGTTGGAGATGTGCCGGTTCAACCCATTTCGGCATTTGCACCGCGGAACATTCGCCATACAGCGGCACTCGAATCGCAGGATTGGGATTGAGCGGATCCGGGATTTGCTTTTGAAAATCCTTCGTGAACCGGTAGAACACGCGGGCCTCGGATTCCAGAGCGGCGGAATAGAAATACAAATCCGTGCCCTCGACGCGGTGCATGGGCTGTTCAATGCGATAGCCGGTAATTTCGCCCACCAGCGCGACGTCGGTAGCTTCCCCGCGAAACACGAAGTGCACCATCTGGTCGCTTTCAATGATGGGGAAACGTTTTTGTGCAGACATGAACGCATCCACCGCCGCGCTTTTGTTTTTTGCTTTCGCCACCCCGGCCACGAACTGCGCAAACTTCGAATCGGCAATAACGCCGGCCGTACTGCGCTCTGCATGAGCCGGCTTGCGGTCTGCAGCGACAATTTCAACGCAGGCGATTTCGGACATGCTGCGCAGATAAATTTTGCCTTGCGCAAAGCTGGGAAGCGTCCACACCAGCTTGTCGAACAGTTGCAAGCTTGCCATTTCATGATAACCCTCGCGCGCAGCCGGCGCCAAACTCAGCTTTCCGTTTTTGGTGATAATGACCAAGTGCCCGTCGAGCAGCAAAGGAAAGCCGTCGCCCGGCTCGCGCGATTTCCACACGCTTTCACCCGTGGCGGCGTCGAGGCAATTCAGAAAGCGGCCGTTGTAGCCAAAAATATTTCCTTCATGATAAACCGGCGGCACGTATGTTCCACGAATGTTTTTGCTTTGCCAAAGCTCGTGCGGCGCCCAGTTTTCGTTTTCAATGCGCAGTTCCAACAGCTTGCCGCCGTCAGATCTATTTTTGAGAAAGAGGCGATTGTTGCCGATCAGCAAGGGCGCGGTGCTGGCGCTGCCAATGCTGGAGGCGTCGCCGCCATAGGCATGCTGCCAAAAGAGCCGGCCATTCTGCGGATCCAGGCTGTACAATCGGCGATTGCCAACGCAGAGCACTTGTTCGCGCCCCTGCAACGAAGCGAGCACTGGCGATTGATATTCGATAGTGTCGCTGCCCGCGGTCCAAAGCTGTTTTCCGCTGTTGAGATCGAACCCGGTAATGGCATTGCCGGCGCTGCCGCCGGTTTGTACGATCAGGACGTTTTCATAAACAAGCGGAGAGGTGGCGAATCCATAGAACGGCAGCAGTGCGGCGTGATCTTTTTCCAGGCGCGTGCGCCAAAGCAAGCGGCCGGTCTTGCCCTCCAAAACGGCCAAGTGGCCCTTCGGCCCCAAGCCCACGACTTTGCCATGGGAAATGACCGGCGTGGAGATGGGACCGTTTTGCGAGCCAAAGCGTCCGAGAAAAGTCGAATCAATTTTGAAGCGCCAGAGCTCGCGCCCGGTTTCCGGATCGAAGGCGTTGAGGAAATCGAAAGTGCTGTCGGAAAACATCGTGACGCCTAACCCTTCAAGCACCGAGACGCCAGAATAGCCGGAGCCCAGCGGCTTTTTCCAAATAATTTTGAACCGATAATCCCGGCCGGGAGCAAACAGGCCGGGAGCAGCCGCGGTGTTATTCCTGTTTGGCCCGCGAAACACCGGCCACTCGCCCGGGGTATTTTGAGCTTGAGACCTCAAAGCCGGCGCCGCGATAAATTGCAGCAGGACAATTTTAAAAACACTTCGGCAAAGTTTTGAATTCATCTTGCTCCCTGTGATAGCGTCCGGTTATGCGGTTGAATTTTGCAACAAAGTAATGCTGTTGCAATCGGTCTGAGAACCGTTGCGACAATATAGGAAAGCATGGCCTTTAAAACTTCTGGAAAAGACCGTTGCTAAACCAGAACGTTTAACCCAAGTTGGACACTTCAAATTTTTTGTGGACTTGGCGCTGTTGATGCACAAACTCAAGCTCAAGCCGCCCGCGCGCTTGACGCCCGATCACAATTTGTAGTGAAGACTTTCGGAAATCTTTGTTGTAAATATTTATCTTAGCTTTAGTAACTGTTGAACTTGGGCTAACGCAATAGAATTTTCCGCTTGCTTGTGTGCGGGCGAAGCTGCAGAATATCTGCGCGGGCTTTATGCGCAGTTCGGCTCTCGCATTTTGGAAGCCGTTTGCCAACCTCAACCGGCAGAGCGCCCTGCTCCCTTCCGAGTTGGCAGAATGAAAATTTTACGTGATAAAATGCCGGTTGCGCGTGTCTATAACAAAGTATGATGGCGCAAAGAGTGATGCACGTCATGCTTTTTCAAAGCTCCGTCACTCCCAAACTCCAACTCTCCAAACTCCGCAGAGATCGGTCATGAGAAGAACGGTTTATAAAACCCTCGTTTTTGGTTTCATTCTCTCCAATTATGCTCTTGGCCAACAGCGTGACTTATGGACAACTTTTACCACAGCCGATGGACTGGCTAGCAATAATGTTTATGCTATTCATGAGTCCCGCGATGGGGCGTTGTGGTTTGGAACAGATGGTGGCGTCAGCCGCTATGATGTAACCTGGAAAACCTTCACCACGATCGATGGGCTGGCGGATAATGATGTTTATGCCATCCTTGAGTCCCGCGATGGGGCGTTGTGGTTCGGAACAAGTGGAGGCGTCAGCCGCTATCATGAAGGAATCTGGAGAATTTTTACCACAGCCGATGGGCTGGCGGATAATGAAGTTCGTGCCATCCTTGAATCCCGCGATGGGGCCTTGTGGTTCGGAACAAGTGGAGGCGTCAGCCGCTATCAAGAAGGTATCTGGACAACCTTTAGCACGGCTGAGGGGCTGGCGTATAATGATGTTTTTGCAATCTATGAGTCCCGCGATGGGGCGTTGTGGTTCGGAACATTTGGTGGAGGCGTCAGCCGCTATCAAGAAGGTATCTGGAAAACATTTACTACGGAAGATGGGCTGGCGGATAATTATGTTGTTGCCATCCTTGAGTTCCGCGATGGGACGTTGCGGTTCGGAACATTTGGAGGTGTCAGCCGCTATCAAGAAGGTATCTGGAGAACCTTTACCACGACCGATGGGCTGGCGAATAATTATGTTTTTGACATCCTTGAGTCCCGCGATGGGGCGTTGTGGTTCGGAACACATTATGGCGTCAGCCGCTATCAGAAAGGAATCTGGAAAACCTTCACCACGGCCAATGGGTTGGCGGATAATAATGTTCGTGCAATCCATGATTCCCGCGATGGGGCGTTGTGGTTCGGAACATTTGTAGGCGTCAGCCGCTATCATGAAGGAATCTGGAGAACTTTTACCACAACCGATGGGTTGGCGGATAATGATGTTTTTGCTATCCATGAGTCCTACGATGGAGCGTTGTGGTTCGGAACACTCGGTGGCGTCAGCCGCTATCATGAAGGAAGCTGGAAAACCTTTACCACGGCCGATGGGCTGGCTTCTAATTCTGTTTTTGCCATTCTTGAGTCCCGCGATGGGGCGTTGTGGTTCGGAACTTCTGGAGGTGTTAGCCGCTATCAAGAAGAGATCTGGAAAACCTTCACCACGGCTGATGGGCTGGCTGATAATATTGTTCCTGCCATCCTTGAGTCCCGCGATGGGGCGTTGTGATTCGGAACTTCTGGAGGTGTTAGCCGCTATCAGAATGGGATCTGGAAAACATTTACCACGGCTGATGGGCTGGCTGTTAATGATGTTACTGCCATCCATGAGTCTCGCGATGGGGCGTTGTGGTTCGGAACATTTGGTGGAGGCGTCAGCCGTTATCAAGAGGATATCTGGACAACCTTTACCACAACCGATGGGCTGGCGGATAATCATGTTTTTGCCATTTTTGAGTCCAGTGATGGGGCGTTGTGGTTCGGAACACCTTATGGCGTCAGCCGCTATCATGAAGGAATCTGGAAAACCTTTACCAAGGCCGATGAGCTGGCTGGTAATTATGTTACTGCCATCCATGAGTCTCGCGATGGAGCGTTGTGGTTTGGAACAGCGCGTGATGGCGTCAGCCGCTATCATGAAGACATATGGAAAACCTTTACCACGGCCGATGGGCTGGCTTTTAATTCTATTATGCCATCCTTGAGTCCCGCGATGGGGCGTTATGGTTCGGAATACCTGGAGGCGTCAGCCGATTAAAACCGGATAAGAATCCACCATTTACTTTCATCACTAAAAAGCCTAAAAAACTAATTGAAACATCAACCACTCTTTTCACATTTATAGGAAGAGATTCCGGTACACCCCAGGAGCAATTATCCTATTCTTGGACCATCGTTAAAAGCCCGATGATTCCAGATAGCAGCCATTGGCAGCTATTTGAAACAATCACATCGGCTGAAATACAATCTTTAGAAAATGGGACCCATAAATTCTACGTTCGAGCCCGAGATGCCTGGCTAAATATTGACCCCACGCCTCCAACCTGGACTTTCACAGTCGACATCACCCCGCCCACTGTCACGATCAACTCACCGCAACGAGAGCAACACATCAAAGGACGAGTTGCGCTCATCGGGTCCGCGTTTGACAATTCCCCGCTCAAAGACTTCGATTCTTATGAGTTGAATTATGGCCTCTCCATCTCTGATAACCAGGAACCGAATTGGCAAAAAGATAGATTCTCACAAATCAAATCTTCCGAAGTCAGAAATGATACGTTGGGAATTTTCGACACGATTGGCTTGGCGGATAGCCTGTATCGCATACGATTGCTGGCCGTTGATACATTGAAGCATAGCAGCAAGGACGAGATTCTCGTCACCGTGGACAACACCGCGCCGCGCGTGGAAATCATTCGTCCCGTTGCGCGTGACACAATTGATCAGAGAATCGATATTCTGGCGACTGTTGCGGATCGCCATATTGCGCGCTATCTTTTAGAGCACAAAATGCGGTATCATCAATCCTGGCAAGTTCTGCTCGATCAGCAAAGCGAGCGCTCACTTGAGAACCAGCTACTTCATACGTGGGAGAACCAAAGCGATAGCGGCGAAGTTACTCTACGCCTGACCGCGTGGGATAAAGCCGGCAACACGTCCGCTGATTCCGTGCAATTCTTGCTGAACAATCCCAACTTTCAACGGCCCACGGCAACGATCTCAGAGCCGCAAGATAATGCCTATGTCCATGATTGGATTCCCATCACGGGATTTGTGCGGGATGAAAGCGCGCTCCATTATCGCCTTGCCCTGCGCGCGCCCAATCTCGATACGTTGCTAGCCGAAGGCAACACGCCGAAGGAGAATGAAGCTCTGTACGTGTTGGATACCAAAGCCTTTGCAGACGGGAAATATACTTTGGTTTTGACGGTCACGAACGAGAAGCAGTATCAGCGCAGCCATAGCATTGCCATGGCCATTGACAACACGCCGCCCGTGGCGCAGCTTGCCGCGCCCTCGTCGGATACTATAAGCTGTAGCGTGCAATTGCAGGGCGAAGCCTTCGATCGGAATCTTGCAAGCATGACTTTGAAATACGCCAAACTCGCGGAGACCGACCCCGCAAAGTTCATTGTGCTTGACACCACTTTCGCATTGTGGAATACGATGGATTTGCACGGCGCGTATACGCTTTATCTTTTTGCCAAAGACAAAGCCGGTTTGGAGACAACGGCGCAACGCACTTACTATCTCAACAATCCCAGATACGAAAAGAGCGACGGCGTACACAAGAAGCAGGACGAGTTCAGCCTTTACATTCCGCCGAACGGTTTTTCCGCGAGTGTGTTTTGTTTGAAGAAGCTTGATCAGGACGCATTCAAGTTTGATGTAAATGTGCTGACGCCCACTGACCTGATCGTGGAGATTCAAACCAGCGCCGAACAAACGGCTTTCTACAAGCCCGGCATTTTGACGATAGATTATCGCAGCCTGCCGCTCGTTCAACTTGAGGAAGACCGTCTCAAAGTTCATGTATGGGAAAACCAAACTTGGAAGCTGTTAGGCGGCACACTGGACAAAGAGAAAAAGATCATCACCACTGCAATCGGGCGAACCGGCATTTATGGTTTGTTCGAGAACAAAGGCGTGGTAGAGCCGTCTGAGGCGAGCAAAGAATTGCGCCTTGAATCGCAGCCCAGAATTTTCTCACCGCAAGGCAACGGCTTTAGCAATACCACCGCACTCTCATTCGATCTGGGCAAAAGCGCGAACGTGACCATCAAAATTTACAATGCCGCCGGCCGCTTGGTGCGCGTGCTGAAAGAAAATGAATCCATGCCCTCTGGCAATAATGTCGTTTACTGGGACGGCAAAGACGAATGGAGCAACTTCTGCGCAGGCGGATTGTACATGATCACGATTCAAGCAGCAGAGAAGGTGACGACGAAGACGGTGGCGATTGTGAATAAATGAGGAAGCAAGGAGTGATGAAGTAATGGATTTTGGAGTACAGATTTTTTAAACTCAATCACTCAGTTCTCGAAACTCCGCGGAGATCGGCTATGAGAAGAAAGATTTATAAAACCCTCGCCTTGAGTTTCATTCTCTCCAATTTTGCTTTCGCCCAGCGGCAGGATTTTTGGACAACTTATACCACAGCCGAAGGACTGGCTGATAATGACGTTCATGCAATCATTCAAGCTAGTGATGGGGCTTTGTGGTTCGGAACTCTTGGAGGAGGTGCCAGCCGCTATCAGGATAGTACGTGGACAACGTTCACCACGATACATGGCTTGATTAATAATCACGTAAATGCAATCATCGAATCCAGGGATGGAACTCTTTGGTTTGGAACTTCCGAAGGTGTCAGCAAGTATCGGAATGGCAATTGGACAACCTTAGGCCGCTTGGCTGGAAATGATATAAGTGCAATCATCCAAGCGAGTGATGGAAGTTATTGGTTTGGAACTCAAAAAAATGGGGTAACTTTACTAGTAATTCTGGGAATATTTGAAATTTACTATCCCTTTACTAGAGCCGACGGGCTGGTTGATAATGATGTTAATGCAGTCATAGAGTCAAGTGACAGGGCAATATGGTTTGGAACTAGGTTAGGTGTTAGTCGCACTGGTTTTTTCGGAGGTTTTGAAAATTATACCACAGCCGATGGATTAGCTGACAATTGGGTTGATGCGATCATGGAATCTAGCGATGGAGCTTTGTGGTTTGGAACACATGGAGGAGGTGTAAGTCGCTATCAGGATAGCGTCTGGACGACTTTCAACATAACCGATGGTTTGGCAAGTAATTTTGTTGCATCAATCATTGAGGATGATCAAGGTGCTTTGTGGTTTGGTACACAAGGTGGTGGGGTGAGTCGCTTCTATAGAAACTTGTGGACGACTTTTACGAACGGCGAAGGTTTGGCTAACGACACAGTCAATGCAATTATTGAGGACGGCAACGGCAGCTTTTGGTTCGGAACAGCAAATGGGTTGAGCCAATTTAAAGGAGACCGAGAACCTCCTTTTACGATCTTGGTTGAGAAACCGGCTTCCTTGGTTGGCACACGCACCGTTACTTTTGTTTTCAGTGGAAGAGATAATTTTAGTGCCCAAAACAAATTGCTGTATTCTTGGGCACTTATTGAAGCTTCTCGTTTGCCTAGAGATGAGGATTGGGCTTCCTTCGCATCCGAAACTTTTTTTGAGACGCCTCCTCTGAAAAACGCTGCTAGTTATACATTTTATATTCGTACAATGGATGAGTTAGGTAATATTGATCCTTCACCTGAAACCATAAAATTCACCGTTGATTTGACCTCTCCTACGGCATTGATCAGTTTTCCCCAATCAGGAGCAATTGGCTCCGGTAAAATACCAATAATTGGATCTGCTTTTGATAATTCACCGATAAAAGATTTTCTCAGATATGAGTTAAGTTACGGTTCCGGTGCAGATGTCGATAGCACCGACTGGATAACGAGTAGCTTCTTGAATGACGCTACTTCTGATGAAGTCCGTAATGATACATTGGCGATTTGGGGTACGGAAGGCCTACCGAATGGCCCTTATTGGCTACAACTTTCAGTGTGGGATACCTTGGGCCATGAAAGCCACGACTTTGTGAGAGTCGAAGTGGTGAAAGCCGCGCAAGAGATTAATGCGCGCAGGGGCACGAACTTCTTTGTGGGCGCGGATCAGCTTGAAATCTACATTCCGCCGAACGCCGTGCCTGAAAATGTGCAGGTCAATGTGCGCGATTGGCCGCTGCAAAGCATCACGCCGCCGCAAAATTCTCAAGTCACATTTCTCAATCTCTGCTTCGCCATTCATCCGGACCATCTTCAGCTTGCCAAACCTGCCACGCTCACGTTGAGCTATCCGGACTCTACGCTCATCAACAGAAACGAGAGCAAGCTGGCTTTGTATTACTCTCAAAATGGCAAAGACCATTGGCAACGCCTCGGCGGCTCGATCGATCTTGAGAAAAACAAAATCACCGCCACCTTCAAAAGCTTCGGCGTGTTTGCGCTTTATGAAGATTTGACCGCAGGCGGCGCATTGAGCATTTTGAATGTCACCAGCCAGCCGCGTCTCTTCTCTCCGCAAGGCGGCGGCTTCAATACTGAAACTGCCATCTCCTTCGATCTCGGCAAAGAATCGAATGTCTCGATCAAAGTTTATAATGCCGCGGGCCGTTTGGTGCGCGTGCTCAAAGAGAACGAGGCCATGCGCCACGGCACACAGGTCGTATATTGGAACGGCAAAGACGAGTGGAGCAATTATTGTCAGAGCGGCTTGTACGTGGTCACTATTCAAGCCGAAGAAAAGATGGCGACCAAGACGGTGGTGATCGTCAACAAATGATGGCAAGGAGTATTGGAGCAATGGATTGATGGAATAGATCCGGGTTACCGATCCATCCAATAATCCAGGAATCCATTACTCCATCCCTACAATTTTTCGTCATTCCATCTTCATTCCCACTGCCGCAGCAGCCTAATCATCTCCCCGGGATCTTCCACTTGCATCAAATCGTCCAACGCGTGTGGAAACGAAGTCACTTCGGCGAGGTGTTTGTAGATTTTCAAATATAAATTTTCATCTTCATGCGGCGGGGCGACCACGACGAAAAAGAAATGGGTGAGATTTCCATCGAGGGCGTCGAAATCCAGGCCCGGGCGCGAGCGTGCAATGGCAATGGTCAATTCTCGAATATGTTGCGTGCGCACGTGCGGCACTGCGATGCCGCGGCTCAAACCCGTGGTCGCACGGCGCTCGCGGTTGATCAAATCCTGCAACAACTTTTTTTTATTTGTAACCTTGCCGGATTGATCCAGCAATTCCACCAGCTCTCCAATTATTTTCTCTTTTTGCTGCTGCCGGAATTTTTCGAGATTAGCGCCGGGATCTTCCGGCAACGGCGCCGCCGGCGCCATTTCCAGTTCGATGAGATCAGCGGACAGGTAACGCGTCAAATTCATGCACGGCTCCAAAATCCGGTAAGAAATTTAGAGATTGCTTCGCTTCGCGCGCAATGACAAACGCTAATTGGGAATCGTTCTACTAGTAGTACCAGGGCTCCTCATTCACGGAGTTCACGCTAAAATTTAACCCTTATTCCCTCGCCACACAAGCTTTTTGTTCCGCCGGAAAAACACTCATAAATCAACGCTGGTCGCGCCGACAATACGATTGGTCTTGAGGTCTTGCACGAATGTTATGATCGCAGAGTTGGTCAGGGCAAATCCCGAGGGAAGCGGCAGGGCGATTTGTCCGGAAGCCGGGCTTTGCAAAGCAACGGTCTCGAACGCGCGCACGACGTTGTCATGATGCAACACCCGGCCGCTGTTTTCCCCGCTGCGAATTTCACGTCGAATGCCGCGCTCGACCAGGGCTACGCACAAAACACTTTGCGGCCGCGCCGCCGGTATTCGATACGTGATCATGATCTTCTTCTGTTCATGTTCGTGGCGGGCTTGCACGTGCAGCTCGACTTCTGCAGGTTGCCGCAGCGCTTGCGTGAGGGCAGCTTCACCTTGCTGCCGGTTCGAGCCCACAAAAGCGACTTCACCGTTCACAATCATTTGCGGCGTATAAACTCTGCCGGTGCTCGCGCGGTCCGCATAGCCGCGTTGCCGCGCCGAGAAACGGCCGTCGCTAAATGCGTCTTTCCAGCCGAGATAATTCCAGTAATCGACGTGAAACGCCAGGGGATAAATTTTTTGATTTTGCGCGCGTGCTTTTGCCGCGAGATCGTTCAAATATTTCTCCGCCGGCGGGCAGCTCGAGCAGCCTTCAGAGGTAAATAATTCCACCACAGCAAACGATGGCAACTGCGATTGCCCGGACACGTTTGGTTGCCAGTTCGGCAAAAAAAGTAGAGGTGCGATGCCGAAGTGGGCCGCCATTAGAATAAAATTGTACAAACTCAACGATATTTTCATACTTGTCTTCCCGGTAACAGGTCATGCGATAAACAGATTTTGTATAAAATAACCCCCGCGATATAACTTTTATTCCACCACGCCTTACTTTGTCAAAACCGGGCAAATCGTGCGACCATTTGTCCGTGTCAAACCACTTGCATTTGGGCGTTGGGCTGGTTATAATTTTATGTTATGCCCGGTGGAGGAAAGTCAAGTCGCAAATCAGGAAGCGCCATCATGAAAACTGAAACCGATCTATTGCCTCGCCACTCCATTCAATTCTGCCATTCTCAAGCACCGCCATTTGTTTTGCCTGGTATTCGCCTTTCCGTAAGCCGTGATTAAGCGACGCACAACTACGAAAAAATCCTCCCGCCGCTCACGTTGCCAGTGCGCGCGGCAGTTTTTTCTTTGAACCGATAGCTCAGGACGGATTATGAAGAAAGCGATGCTGATCAGCGCCGTGGTGCTTTTGGCGTCCGGGGGATGCAAAAATTACGACCAAGAATTTGAAGAAATTCTGCGTTTGGAAGACCGGCGCGCCGGCGTGAGCGAGCTGATGAAGTTTACCGTTCATCCCGAAGCCGAGGTCAAGCGCCGGGCCGTGATCGCGCTGGGCCGCATGCAAGATCCGCAAGCCGTGCCCACCTTGGTCGACCTGCTGAACAATAGCAATGCCACCGTGCGCGTGGAAACTGCTTTCGCGTTGGGCCAGCTTGCCGATCCTACCGCCACGAAAATGATCTTGAAACACCTGCACCATGAAAAAGATTTGGAAGTGCGGCTCACGCTTCTCGAAGCCTTGAGCAAAACCGCAAAGGATTCTTTGCTGCCGGCGATTGATTCCACCCTGTCGCGCCAGCTCGAAGACGATATTCCCATCGTGCGCGCGGAAACGGCGCTGGAGATGGCCCGCCTCGCACAGCGCAATTTGAAAAACAAAGATTGGGGTGAAAAACTTTCCCGTTTGCTCGAAAATAAAGCCGAAGAAGTGCGCTGGCGCGCGGCCTATGCGCTCGTTCGTTTGGCGGATCCGGCCACGGCGCCGGCGCTGCGCACGGCTTTGCGCGACCGCAGCAGCCGCGTGCGCATGCAAGCCGGCCGCGCCCTGGGCGCATTGCGCGATGTCGGCGCCTGGGACGGGTTGGCGCAAGCGGCGCACGCCGACGAGGATTGGCGCGTGCGGGTGAATGCCGCCGCCGCTCTCGGCCAGATCGACCGCCCCGGCGAGGGCATGGTTTCTCCCGCTAACTTTCCTTTGACCGATTCTTGCGAATCTGTGCGGATAACGGCGCTGCGGGCATTGGGCAATATTGCCGAACGCGCGCGCCAGGCCGGCCGCACACGGGCAAGCGATTCGTTAGCCGCATTTTTCACGTTTGCGCTTCGCCGCCAGAAGGCTGATAGCAACGATTGTTATGACTGGCGCACAACCGCAGTATTGGCCTATGCTCTGGCGCAAGCGCGAGGCGCGGCCGCCATTCCCGCTCTTCTTCCTCTTGCCGGTTATCCGGAAAAATATGTGCGCGCGGAAATAGCACGCGCTTTGGGCGCGATGGCCGCGCCCGAAACTTTGCCGCTGTTGGAGAAATTGTCCACGGACGCAGACAATCTCGTGCGCATTGCCGCGCTCGAAGCTTTGCCGAAAAGCGCTGCGCAGAATCGTGCGTTGCCGATATATTTAAAGGCCTTGTCGAGCGGCGATCAGGTGCTTGCCGCAATTGCGGCGCAAAACCTCGCGGCCGATTCCATGCAGCGGCACGAGCATGCGCCTGCGATTATGGCCGCGTATCGCGCGCTGCCGCCGCCGCTCGACGCCGAATGCGCACAAATGATTTTTGCGGCGCTGGCGGAATGCGGCAATCGCGCCGCGGTGTCGCTTTTGGAAGAAGCCCTGAAAACACCGAACCAGCCCGATGCCGCCGCGGCAGCAAAAGCACTGCAAAAGATGACCGGGAAAGATTACACCAAATTTCTTCCTTCAGCCCAGGGCACACAACAAAGTTTTTCCATGGCTGAAATCAAAGCGCTGCGCAGCGCCTGGGCATTGATCGAGACCGACCGCGGCGCTTTCGAACTGGAGCTTTTGCCGGAAGAAGCGCCGCTGACGGTTTTGAATTTTGCGCGCTTGGCCGGACGAAGGTTTTTCGACGGCCTCGACATTCATCGCGTGGTGCCGAATTTCGTCATTCAAACCGGTGATCCACGCGGCGACATGTGGGGCTCGCCCGGCTACGCCATTCGCTCGGAATTTAATCGTTTGCGCTACGTGCGCGGCATGGTGGGCATGGCCAGCTCCGGCCCGGATACGGAAGGGAGCCAATGGTTCATCACGCATTCTGATCAGCCTCATCTCGACGGCCGCTACACGATTTTCGCGCGAGTCCGCAAGGGCATGGAAATCGTGGACGCGCTGCAAGTCGGCAGCAAGATACAACACGTGACGATTCATCATTGAGGACGCTGCATGAAAGGTTTTTTTTCTTTGGGTGTAGTTTTTTTTTTTGCGCCGCCGTTTTTTTGCGTTGTGATTCGCCTTCACCCTCCGATCTCCCTTCTTCCTCCCCCCGCCGGCAACGGCTGCTGTTCGAGCCGCGCTCTCCGATACCAGCGCGTTGCGCCTGGCTGAAAAAGTTTTGGCGGCGGCGGGTGGACGTGAAAAATTTGCCGCGGCCCATTATTTCTCTTTTCATTTTGTGATTGCCTCCGACACCACGGTGATTGCGGATTGGCGCCACGATTGGGACCGCCGCGCCAATCGTTATCGCCTGGAAGGGGAATTGCCGAATGGCGATCAGGTGCTGGTGTTGATGCATCTCAATCAACAAACCGGCCGCGCGTTTCGCAACGGCGAACCCGTGCCCGTGGAAGAGGCCAAGCCGCTGCTGGCCCTGGCTTATTCCCGTTTTCTCTCGGATTTTTATTGGCTATTGCCGGCGTTCAAATTGCAGGATCCCGGCGTGCGGTTGGAGTATCAAGGCGTGCAAAAAATCAACGAAGCTGCTTTCGAAGTGATGCGTTTGAGCTTTGCGGAAAAAACGGGATTGACGCCGGAAAACAGTTATAAATTGTTCATCGATCCCGCGACGTTTCAGCTTCGCCGCTGGGAATTTTTTGCCGCACCGCAATCCCAGCCGCTGGCGGCGTGGTGGGAGAATTGGCAAAACTTTGGCGGGATTCATTTAGCAAGCGCGCGCAGGCTGGAAGGCACGAAGCGGAAAATTTTTTTTGAAGAGATCATTGTTTCATCTGTAGTGAATGAAAGCCTTTTTGCCGTGCCCACGCAGTATGCGGCAAAAATATTTTGATGGAATGAATTCAGCATGTAAAGATGCGTCTCTTCACGCAAACAAAAACGCGGTAATAATTCCAACCCTAAGGCTAGGGCAATTCGAAATTATTATCCTCATTCGGCCAGCGGGAACGGATTTTGATTGTGTCCGGCCAGGCCATATAACGTTCGGAAGGAATAAAGGGCACGGGCGCGCCGTAATCGTAGCGCTGGTTGCGATTGGCGTCGCGGAAGGCGCTGATTTGATAACTGCCGGGCAATACCTCGCGGAAAAGATAATCACCCGATTCCGGCAGCGCCACGCGATATTCAGCTTTTCCGCCAATTTGCCGCGCGAACACTTGCATGCCGCCGGTCGCAGTGGAATCGCGGTCGATGATTTTGCCGCTGAGGGCAGCGAAGGTGTCGGCGTTGATCGTCCAAAACGTTATCACGCCGGTGGTGTCGAATAAGGCATTGCCGCTCCAATCCTCGAGAGCTTCGCGGTGAATTTGCGCCGTATAACGCGCCCGGCCGTGCCAGCGCGCCCGGGGTTGAAAACGCAATTGCAACGGATTGCGCCAACGCAGCTCGCCCGCCACGGCGACGCTCGCAGAATCCCGCACGGACAGAGGCACTTGCGCGGTGCCAGGTCGCATGATCTCGGAAAAAAACAAATCAAACGGCGTGTCTAACAAAATATTACGAGCGCTGTCTGCCATGGAAAACCTGAGGAGGCGCGGACGTACCGTATCGGGCCGGCTCGTGCCTCGCAATTCCGCGACGCTGCGCAAGGAGTCCAATAATTTTTCGGTGCCGTCAAAAATGGCATCCACCCACGCGCGATAGATTTTTTCCTGCAATAAAGAAGTAATGGTGTGAATCTGGCCGGACTCGAAGGGATGAGGCGCGGCCAGAATGATCTGCACGCTGTCGCCTTCGGAAGAAAGCAAGTGCAGGTGTTGTGCCCACAATGAATCGCGCGGGGCAACGGCTTCGTCGAAATTCCAAATCACATATTGCCGCGAGGCGGCAGAGACGGAGGATAGGGCCGGCAGCAGCGTATCTGCGAGAGCCAGGCGAAATTGCAGCGGGCGGGTATTGCGCGTTTGCGCGGTGATCGAAACATCGCGCGCCGGTACGCCGATCAGATCCTCGCCGCGCTTATACAACCGGTCGCCGTCGCGATCGGCGAGCACGAACACGCGATATTTTCCCGGCGCCAGGTTGGTCAATGCAAACTCGCCGGTTTCGCCAAGCTGGGTGTAATAGTCGGCATAGAGTTGGGCGGGATCGGGGTCTTTGCCTTCGGCAAGAATGTAAGCGAGAATCAATGTGCCGGCGGGCTTGTCGGCAAACACCCGGCCGCGTATCTCGCCGCGATCCAAACTATCGCCGGTGGAAAATGCGAACGAGAAGGAGCTCGCCATGCGATTATTGCGCAGATCGCGCAGGTCTGCGCCGATGGTAACGACGTAAGTGCGGTTGGCGCGCAGAGAATCGGGAAAGCGCACTTCCACTTCCTTGCCGCGCCAGTCGAATTGCAGGCGGCTTTCTTCCTCTTCACCGAACCCCACCGGGCTGGGGGTGAGAAAAATCGCCTGCTCGAAGCTTTTATGATCTATCTTTTCACTGAAGCTGAAAAGCAAGGGCGTATCGCGCGGCACGCGCGTGGAATCCGGCGAGGGGAAGACTTGCAAAATGCGCGGTGCCGTAGTATCTGCCGGCCCACCCGGCGGATATCCCTGGCGCGCGCAATTCCACATCAAAAATAGAAAGAATAAAAAAAAATTCCGCATGCGCGGGAATGGCAAGGAATAAATAAAGCGTTTTTTTTGCACAACGCTCCTGTTTCCCGGGTAAATGGCATCCTGGTTTGAATAATTGCTACAAAGTTAAGCTCGAGATTCTCATCATGAATTCAAGCCGGTCATTCAACGAAGAATCGTGTGATGGGATAGCACATCGTTTCTGAATTGGCGTTGCAATGAAACTTGTCATTGCGAGGAGCGCAGCGACGAAACAATCTGTTTGTCCTGACTAAGTTTAGAGATTGCTTCGCTCGCAATGACAAACGCTAATTGGGAATCGTTCTACATAGTGCAATTGGTAGTCCCTCACAAGGTTCCTGCTGAATGACAGGAGATCAGTAGCGACTTAACGTTGTAATAATAATTCAGCAGGTCGTTTGCGCGCCCAAACGGACGAGATCGGAAATGGTGGCGAAGCGATAGCCTTCCTGCAGCAAATCGTTCACGATTTGCCGCACGGCCCAAACGGTTTGGCTGCGATCCACGTGTTCGGTGTTGCCGCCGTCGTGCAGAATGATGATGCTGCCGGGCCGCACGCGTGCCATCACGCGGCGATGGATTTTGTCGCGCCCCGGCATATGAGGATCGCGCGGATACACGTCGCCGAGCACCGTGCCGTAGCCGCAAGCTTCGATCACGTCGACAATGCGCCGGGTAAACAGCCCCATGGGCGGCCGCATGAGCTTGGGGTTATAACCGGTAACCTCGCGAATGAGGTGATCGGTTTGCAAAATTTCGTGGCGCACAAATTTTTCTTGCAGAAACGGCAGCATGCGATGATTCAAAGTGTGATTGCCGAGCTCGTGCCCGGCCTGCGCCAAGCGCTGCGCCAATTGCGGATGCCGGCGCACGCCTCTGCCGATCACAAAGAACGTTGCCGGAATGCCGTGCGCACTCAACAACTCCAGAATGGCCGGTGTAAATTGCGGATGCGGGCCGTCGTCGAACGAGAGCGCCACCACGCGCTCCGCAGTTTCCACGCGCCACAAGATGCGCTGCGCCAGCCGCGGGCCGAAGCGTTCCAGCGCCAGTGCATGGCTGACGTCGCTCATCAGCGTGTGCCAGCGCCCGCGGGTTAGTTGTGTGCCATTGAACATTTGCAATTTATTTGCGATTTGAATGTTGAAGTCATTATAGTATTATCCTGAAAAAATTATCATGGCCGCGAAGATTTTTTATGGACAAAGCAATTAAAGATGCGAAGGCCGAGCAAAAAATATAAGTCAAAACAATTGAAGTCAAAATGATTAAAAGCGGTTCAATGATTTTGGCTTTTTGCTTTAAACCTGTTACTTTTCGGACGAACTCCGAACGCTCGGAGCCAAGTGCTGAATAGAACCCGTTTCGTTCGCCCCCTGTTGCGCGGCCACATATTCATCGCGCGCCTGATCGATCACCGTGATCAAGCGCCGCCGTTGCAAACGCAAGCGCTGGATTAAATTCCGATTGGTCAGCCGGAATAAAGAAAAGCCCGCCTGCTCGCGATAGGCGCGCAACGATTTGAGATAGGACAAGGCATAAAATCCGCTGCACGGCAGGCTGATCGCATATAAGCCGGCCCAAGCCCATCCGAGCCAGTTGAACACCAGCGCGATTTGCATGGTGTAGAAAAAGACAAAAGCCATTCCTCCTGCCAATAATAATGCCGTCAAAATCTTGGTGCGCTCGTTCAAAAATTTGCGCGCAGCATTTTCGGCAATGAAGTAAGGAATCGCATGATTGATCATGCCGTACAGCGCCGGCGGAAATCCCAAAACGGCAGTGGCCGCCGCTTTCCATCCTTCGCGCCACGCCCGGCGGCGGAGCGCGCCGTCGCGCAGCCATTCGTCGCGCATATGCAACCGGGCGAGCTTGCGTTGGTACGCGGCGATTTGGTCGCGGATGAAATTTAAGCGTGCGGGATTCTTTTCCTGAAAATATTGGACGCATTCCGCGATTTTTTGGGTGAGTAAAAATTCTTGAAAACCGGAGGACGCAACGCCTGCGCCTCGCCACTCCGCTTTCAGCTCGGCGCGATAGATGCGCTCCAGATCGCGCACGAAATCATCGAGCTCGTCGTCGCGAATGTTGACGGTGAGTTTTTCCAAACGGGATTGAATTTCTTGCGTGAGCGCAGTGACGCCTGCGGCCGGATCGGTGTGATACCGCGTGAAATATTTTACCAGCGGAATCGCTTCGCCGATATTCACCAGCACCCGGCTGCGAAAACGCGAGCGCGAAAAAAAATGCAGCCCGAGAGGAACGAGCTGCACGCCGAGATCGTAGCCGTTGCGGGCTTCGGCTTCGAGCACGATGCGCGCCGCGCCGGTCTTCACTTTTTTAACTTTGCGCAGCATGTCGCTCGTGCCCTCGGGAAAAATGCCGATGGTCTCGCCTTTTTCCAGCGTTTCATAGCAGGATTGAAACGTGGCGGCATTCTGTTCCATCTTGCCGGGATCGTCCTGCCGGCGATGCACCGGAATCACGCCGCAGTTGCGCAAGAACCAATCCACCACGGCCGGACGAAACAAGCCGGCGTGCGCGATATAATTGACTTTGCGCGGCAGCGCGACGCCCAGCACCAGCGCATCCATAATCGAGTTGGGATGATTGGCCACGAAAATCGCAGGCCCGGCCGCGGGAATGCGCTCCGGATGCCGCACCTCGACACGCTGAAAAAAAATTCCCAACCCCACCTTTCCCAGCGCACGCGTCACCCGATAGAGAACGTGTTTTCGTTCCGGTGAAAATTCCATGTCAGGCTTTCGCAAGAACTTTTTGTACTTCCTCGTGCAGCCGGCCGTTGGTGGAAAACGCGTTCGCGCCGTGAACGGTGGCAACGCCGTTCCAATCGGTGAAGCGGCCTCCGGCTTCGGTGAGAATGGGGAGCAACGGACCGCAATCCCACACGTTCATACGGGGATCGATCATGATTTCGGCGCGACCGGTGGCGACAAGCATGTGACCGTAAACGTCGCCCCACGTGCGTTGCAGCTTGGTCGCCGCACATAGCTTGCGCCAGGGCGCGGAATATCCCAAAACTTCCATTTGATGAAAATCCGTGATTAACAGCGTAGCTTCCGGCAAAGAAGAGACGGCGGAAACATGCGCGCGCCGGCCGTTCCAATAACAGCCTTCGCCGCGCACGGCCCAGATCATTTCATTGAGCGCGGGAAAATTCACGACGCCCAGCAGAACTTCGCCTTGCTCCTCATACGCGAGCAACACGCCATAAAACGGCACGCCGCACACAAAACTGCGCGTCCCGTCGATGGGATCGATGTACCACGTGCCGCGGCGTGGGGAAAAATCTTTTTCGCCCTCCTCGCCGACAATGGCATCGCCCGGAAAATGTTGCGCGAGCAACCGGCGAATTTCCTGCTCCGCGCGCAGATCGGCCTGCGTCACCGGCGAGCCGTCGTCTTTAATTTGCACCGCGGGGCTGGCTTGATAATATTCGAGCGTAATCCGGCCCGCCCGCCAGCTCGCTTCGAGTGCGACTTCCCAGCGATTTTTCAATTCAGCGGTTGCGATCATGTGTTTGAATATTAGTACGGAGGCGAGTATGATTGGCAGCGGCGGAGCAATGATCGGAAAGATTTTATAAAGTCATTGCGAGGCGTCTTTTTGCCGAAGCAATCCCGATGCAAGTTCGTGAACTGAGATTGCTTCGCCGATAAAGCTGGCTCGCAATGACGAGCCAAACGAAAGTTGCGAATCGGGTGTGGTTATAAAATACAATGCCCAAGCTCAGACACTATAGCTTCGTCTCCTCCCTCTCCAGGCGGTTTGGAATAATGAACATTTTATCCCGCTGGCCTCGAGCTGACGGTGCAAACTGCAAGCTTGGGCACTGATTGAAAGGAATGTAATTCTTCGCGATCTTTTTTTAGCGGCCGCGCTTCGCCGCTTTCTTTTTTCCGGCTTTTTTCTTGGTTCCCGCTTTTTTCATGGCTCCGGCTTTTTTCTTGGCAGCGGGTTTCTTAGCGGCTTTTTTCCTGGCCACTTTTTTGGGGGAGGCTTTCTTGGCCGCTTTTTTCATCGCGGGTTTTTTCTTTGCCGCTTTTTTGGCGCGCGAAGGTTTGGCTTTCGGCTTCTCCGTGGCCGGAGGCGAGCTGGGCATCATGCCGCCTTCTTCTTCCCAGGAAGGCTTCTCGGCGTCGGAGCTCGATACGAAATCATCGCCGGCATCCGTGTCGTCCGCGGCATCAGCAGAGCCGGAGTCCGCCTCGGGCGAATCGTCGTCGGTTTCAGGAGAGTAAGGCCAGTTATCCATCACTTCCTCCATGCAGTTTGACAAAATTACCGTGAATTGAAATGTAGATCAAATTTCGCAAAAACTTATATAAAAAAGTAAGTGATCATTTTGCGATATGCAAGATGAATTTTGCAAGACCGTAAAATTTATCGCGCTGTTTCAGTTGCGCGATTTTTGTGAAAGTGTTGTCTCCTGCCGGAAAACTCCCGGCGCCTCACGCAAAAACTTTCGCCGCCTCGGACCAAGCCCGCACGGATCACCAAGAAAGACCGGGCGCGGTCTCGAGTTCTCTCCTTATCAATGGGCGCTTTTCACGGTTTCCCGGCTCAAAGCCCGGCCGGGTTGGCGCCGGGAGGCAGGGCTGCGATAAAAACCGCTAAAATTGCGGTTGGAATTGCCCCTGTGGCAAGAAAATGCTTGCCTTCGCTGGTTTTTCTGCCTATCTTATGCCGCAATTTTACGCGGAACATGAGTCTTCCGCATGCAGGCAAGCAGCGCGAGGCTCATGATTCAACCCTAATCGCTTTTTTTACTTAACACAAAGAGGAGTGAAGCGAGTTATGGCAACATCCAACGGCAAGAGCATGACCAAAGGCCAGCTCATCAAACATTTTGCGGAAAAATTTAGCACCACGCGGGTGCAAACCACTGAGTGGTTCGATGAGCTGGCCAAAGTGGCGGCCAAAGAAGCCCGGCACGGCTTCACCATCCCGGACATCGGCAAGCTGGTGGTGGTCAAACGCAAAGCTCGTATGGGACGAAACCCGCAAACGGGCGAAGCCATCAAAATCCCCGCCAAAACCGTATTAAAATTCCGCATCTCCAAAGCGGCCAAAGAAGCGGCTTTGGGCAAGAAGTAAAGGCTTGCAGTCTTTCCGGGTTAAACAAGCCCACGCCCCATGCGTGGGCTTGTTGTTTGCATCCTTCCTTTTTTGAAATAAAAATCATACATTGCTTTATGATTCAGAACCTACGCCTGGCATTGGCGCAAATCAATCCGCACGTTGGTGACGTGCCGCGCAACGTCAACTGCATCCTGGATTATGTCGCGGAAGCGCGCCGCCAGCAAACGAATTTGATCGTCTTCCCGGAACTTGCCCTTGCCGGCTATCCGCCGGAAGATCTCGTTCTGCGCGCCGATTTTGCCGCAGCCAATCGGCGTGGGCTGCAGCAAGTGGCTGAAGCCAGCCGCGATTTGACAATCATTACCGGCTTCGTCGAGCGCCTCGGCGACCGCGTCTTCAATGCCGCAGCGATCTGCGCCGAAGGAAGGGTGGCGGCGATTTATCATAAAATGTGCCTGCCCAATTATGGTGTGTTCGACGAGAAGCGCTATTTCACACCGGGCGAAAAGCCGCTGGTGCTGAATTGGAACCGGTTGAAAATCGGGGTCAATATTTGCGAAGACATTTGGACGCCTGCGCCCATCTCCGAATTTCAAGCAGCAGTTGGCGGCGCGCATTTGATCGTAAACATTTCGGCCTCGCCCTATCACGTGCGCAAGGGCGTGGAACGCGAACAGCTGGTGGGGCAAATCGCCGGCCGGGCGGCGGCTTTTTTTGTATACGTCAATCTGGTGGGCGGGCAAGACGAGCTGGTGTTCGATGGTCAGGCTTTGATTTTCGATCCGCACGGCAAATTGCTGCTGCGCAGCGCGCCGTTCGAAGAAAAGTTGATGTTCGCCGATTTGAAAATTCCCTTAAAGCGCACGCCGGCGGAATTTGAAGCCGGCGATCGCTACTTGCTGGAAACCGCTGCTCTCGCCGCGCCCATGATTATGCCTGAAGATTTCGGCCAAGCACCGATCATCGCGCCCATGAAAGAAGAATTGGCGGAAATTTTTGCGGCGCTGGTATTGGGCACGCGCGATTATGTTTTGAAAAACGGCTTTAAACAAGTGGTGTTGGGCCTCAGCGGCGGCATCGATTCGGCTTTGACCGCCGTGATTGCCGCGCAAGCGCTAGGCTCAGCCAACGTGCATGGCGTGCTCATGCCCGGCCCATATACCGCCGCCATGAGCAACGAAGACGCGCTAGAATTGGCGCGCCATTTGGGCATGCACACGATCGCGCTGCCGATTCACGAGCCGTTTGCCGCGTATAAAAAAGTGCTGGCCGAAGTTTTTGCCGGCCGCGCCGAAGAGCTTACCGAAGAAAATTTGCAATCCCGCGTGCGCGGCAATTTGATCATGGCGCTCTCCAACAAATTCGGCTGGCTGGCGCTGGCCACCGGCAACAAAAGCGAGATAGCCGTGGGCTACTCCACGCTATACGGCGATATGGCCGGCGGCTTCGCCGTGATTAAAGACGTTCCCAAAACCTTGGTCCATCGGCTGGCGCATTGGGTCAATCAAACTTCGAAACGCGGGGAGATCATTCCCGCGCGCACGATCGTGCGGCCGCCGACGGCGGAACTGCGGCCACAACAAACCGATCAAGACACGCTGCCGCCTTACGAAATATTGGATCGTATCATTGAAGAATACGTGGAAAACGAGCGCAGCTTTGCCGAAATCATCCAGCAAGGCTTGCCGGCCGAGGCCGTTGCCAGGACGATTCGCATGATCGATCGCGCCGAATACAAACGCCGGCAATCCGCGCCGGGCGTAAAAATCAGCTTGCGCAATTTTGGCAAAGACCGGCGCATGCCCATGACCAACGGTTTCAAGCCGGAGGCCTGGCGTTAAAGCAAAAAACTTTCACGCCAAGACGCAAAATTGCAAAGAAAAATCTTTCGAAGGTCAAACCCGTTATTTTGAAGTTTTAAATTATGGCGCGCTTTCGCATTACCAAAGATCAGGTTCTGTTGCTGGAAGTCGACCTGAAACAGGACAGCCTCAGCATCGGCCGCGGGCCGCGCTGCGACATTCGCCTCGGCGATCTCACGGTGTCGCGTACACATGCGCGCGTGCGGCGCACGCACGACAATCGTTTCGCCGTCGAGGATGCGGAAAGCACCAACGGCATTTATCTCAACGGCCATCGCCTGGAGCAGCGCGCGTTGCTCACCGACGGCGACGCGCTCACCATCGGCGCCTATCAATTGGATTTTGCGGATTCCGAAGAGTTGGCGACGCTGCGCTTTGAAGTTTCACGCCTGGCCAGCTCCTCTTTTTTCCACAAGGAGCAAGCGTTCGCTCCCGAAGCCGAAGCCGGCGCCGGCGTGTTGATCAACGAAGCCAATAACGCCGTATTTGTCATTACGGCGGGCAAAGCCGTGATCGGCAACGAAGGCGAAGTCGACATTCGCGTGCCGGGCAACCAGGGCGTGCGCGCTTCAATCATGCACCAGGGCGCGCAATTCTACATTTGCAGCGAAACCGAAAAGCCCTGCGTGAAAGTGAACGGCACCCCGGTTATGAACGCGCTGCTGGTTTTCAACGACCGCATCGAAGCCGGCAGCCGGCGGTTTATTTTTCGGGAGATTTGATTGATGCGATTGCTTCGGCGAAAAGAAACCTCGCAAGGATGATAGTTATAGATGATCGTCATTGCGAGCCGGCTTTATCGGCGAAGCAATCCCATTTTTCAAGGTTGTGCCGTGTGAGGAGATTGCTTCGGCGAAAAGAAGCCTCGCAATGACAAGAGTTGCAGACTTTTCAAATGCCCTCTAAAAAAATTATCCGACCGGAAATTTCTGAAGCTATGCCCACAACAGAAAAAAGCAGTCAACGGAGGGAACACGTTTCATCAGTGAGGTTGCTGCTCATCATTGCCGTCATTTTTTTAAATCTCGTGCTCCTCCTCCCGGCCTCGCTCTCGCTTCAGCCCTTGCAACAAAGCGCCAACCCGAAAATTCTCATACGCCGCGGCGAATCCATCAGCTATCTGGCCATGCGCCATTACGGTTTTTATCACGATTCTGTGCTCGTACTTTTGCAACGCACCAATCCGCAGATTTCGGACTGGCAAAATCTCAAAACCGGTGAGACGCTCGTTTTTCCGGCGCTGGCGGCCGCAACGCTTGCCTACGAAAATTTGCGCAGCGAAGCGGCATTGGCCGTGCTGACTTTTTTCGAGGGTGAGACGAAATATCGCCGCGGCACGAACGGCAAATTTGAGCCGGCCAGGGTGAATTTGATTTTGCGGCCCCATGATGAAATTCAAACCGGCAAAAACAGCCGCGCGGAGCTGGTTTTGGATCAACGCAGCGTTTTGCGTCTCGATGCCAATTCACGATTGCGCCTGGTGCAGCTCAATCGTGACCGGCAAAAAAAACAACCGTATCAAGGGTTGTTCGAGCTAATGATCGGTTCGGCCTGGGCGCATCTGGTGAAAATCATCGATCGCGCGCCGAAGGTGGATTTGCAATTTCCCACTGCCATAGCTGGTGTGCAAGGCACGAGCTATCGCGCGCAAGTGACGGCCGACAGCGCCACGAACGTGCGCGTTTATTCCGGCACCGTGGCAGTGCGCAGCAAACCCGCCGGGCCGCCCCGGCAAATCGGGCCGCCGCAGCGCGTGCCGGGCCCGCAACAAATCACGCTGGAAGCCTGGATCAAATTGGTGGCGGCGCAGCAGGAAATCAACATTGCCAAAAACGGCCGGCCGGGCGAGCCGCAGCCTTTTGCCGATCGCGGCGCCGAAGCGGCGTGGGTGAGATGGAATCAAACACGTGATCGGGATTTGTATGCCGGACGTTGACACACGCTTGAAAAAATTCCTGCTTCCCGGCCTGGCCTTTCTGGCCTTGCTTTTTTTCGCGGCGCTGCAGGTGCGCGCTCTCCCTTTTTCTTCCCTGCTGCAACGCGCCGAGAATGCCAATCTCGATATGATGTTCAAGCTGCGCGGCGGCATTTCGCCGGTGCCGCAAATCTGTCTCGTGACCATCGACGACGCCAGCTTGCAGCGCGTGGGCGCCTGGCCCTGGCCGCGCTGCACGCTCGCCCGGCTGTTGCAAAAAGTGCAAGCCGCGCAACCGGCTTTGGTCGTTTGTGATTTTATTCTTCCCCACAAATCGGACGACCACGCGGGCACAATCGAACTGGCGCGCGTGCTGCACGAATTTCGCGCGCAAAAAAACGGCGGCGTCATTCTGCCTTACTATTTTGGCAGCTTCGGCGCGCCGCAGGATTCCTCCCCGGCATTACCGGCAGAGATTGCCGCCAGTGCTTTTGCATTGTTCGATCATCCTGAAGCGCTGCGCGCTTTGCCGATTCCTCGCGCCCGCGCGATTTATCATTCCGCTCCCGAATTGCTGCAAGGCAGCTTGCCCGGCGGACACATCAATGTTTTTCCCGATGAAATCACGGGCGAGGCCACGGTGCGTTGGGAAAATCATCTCATTCGTTTCGGCGAAAGTTATTTGCCCTCGCTGCCCGTGCAAATCGCGCTTCATGCCGGGCGGCTCACGCGCGCCCAAGTGTTCGTGCAAGCCGGCGAAGGCATTCAAATCGGCGGCACGTTTGTGCCGGTCGACGCGGCCGGCCGCGGCTTGATCAATTATTACGGCGCGCCGGGTGCTTTTGCCGGTGTTTCCGCCGCGCAAATTCTGCAAGAAAATGCGCCGCACCTCTTGCGCAACAAAATCGTGTTCCTCGGCGTCACCGCCGCCGGCACGCAGGATTTTTTGCAAACGCCGGTTTCCGCGCGCATGCCCGGCGTGGAAAAGCTCGCCACGGTGACTTCGAATATTCTCCAGCAAAATATGCTGGCGCGCACCCGCCGTATGTTGCTAGGCGAATTGCTTTTGCTGATTGCCGCCGCCGCCGCCGCCATTTTCATCGGCGCAAAGCTGCCGCGTTCTCGCGCCGGGCTGTTGTTGGCAATATTGGCGCTGGCATTATGGGGCTTGAGTTTCATCACTTTCACGTTGGGCAGAATCTGGCTTCACAGCGTGGGCCTGATCTGGGCTGCGCTTGCCATGGGCGGAGGGACTTTATTCTTGCGTGCTAAAGGATTCACGCGGGTTTCCGCTGCCGGGTTTTCCGGGAATTTGTTTGCAGAAACGGGTGAAAAACTGCCGGCGCGCCTGGGCCGTTTCGAAATCACCGGCGTGCTCGGCGAGGGCGCGATGGGAAAAATTTTTGCCGGCTTCGATGCCACCATCAATCGTCGCGTCGCCATCAAAACCATACGCCCGTTGCCGGGTTTGAGCCTGGCCGGCAACGCGCGCATGCACCGGCGCTTTTTGCATGAAGCGCAAGCCGCGGGCGCGCTGCACCACCCGAATATCGTGACGATCTTTCAAGCCGATGAAGCCGGGCCTTATTCTTTTTTGGTGATGGAATTTTTGGAAGGAAAAACTTTGGAGCGGATCATCGAGGAAGAAGCGCCGCTGCCGGTGAGCCGCACACTCGAAATTTTGCTGCCGATTTGCGACGCGCTGCATTACGCGCACCAGCGCGGGGTCGTGCATCGCGATCTCAAGCCCGCCAATGTCATGATCACGGATGAAGGCGCAGTCAAGCTCATGGATTTCGGCATCGCGCACATTTTTTCCTCGACCCTGACGCAGGAGGGCGCTTTGCTGGGCACGCCCAGCTACATGTCGCCAGAACAAATGCGCGGCGAGCAGGTTGACCGGCGCGCCGATATTTTCGCGCTGGGCGTAGTCGCTTATGAAATGGCCACGCGCCGGCAGCCGTTCTTGGGCGATACCATGTCGGCCATTTCACATCAAATCGTCGCCGGAAGTTTTATCCCGCCGTCGGGGCTCAACCCCAGGCTCCCGGCGCAATGCGATGAGATCATTCAAAAAGCGCTGCAAAAAGATAAAAGCGCACGTTATCAAACCGCGATGGATTTCGCGGTCGCGCTGGTGCAGCTTGTTCCGGTAGCGGTTTTGGAATGAATGAGTAGCTTCACCCCATGATTGTCATTCGAGGAATCCTGTGAAGCATGAGCACAGCGTTCGATTCACAGGACAACATCCATGCGTGTCATTTAAAAAGAATCTTGCGGCACACTAACAATTGCGTTCGTCCTTCACAAGGTTCCTTCTGAATGACAGCGTACATTAACAAAAAACGCGGCAATCAAAAAATATATTGCCTGGTGTCGAACTGCGGATCGGATTGCAACAACCGGCGCAAAACTGCAGCCGGGCGATCGAGCACGCGAAAGCCTTGCAGCTCCTGGCCGGCCGCCATCCATTCGCTGCGCAAGAGGAGAAAAGCTTCATACCAGGCCGCCAGCGTGCGCGCGGAAAGCTGTTGCAGCTCCGCCGAGATTTCCGCGGCTTCAACCGAGACCGCGCCGCGCTCGTGCGCGGAACGATATTCGATCTGGTCGAGAATTTTTTGAATGAGATTTTTTTTGGTGATTTCTTCTTCACACGGCGGGACGGAAATTTGCAAATGACGCAGGATTTCCGTGGCAGTCGCCGAAATCATTTGCTCCGGCGAGAGGGTGCGCTCTTCCGTGAGGTCTTCATATAGCCGCATGCTTATTCTCCCAAATGATGTGCGTCCTTGCTGCAAGCTGTGGCTTGATCCGTTTAACTCATCACCACTAATGCCGCGAGCTGATGGGAATATCATAATGCTTCAACATGCGATAAATCGTCATGCGATGCACGCCGGCGCGGCGGGCAACCCGGCTGATGTTGCCGTTGTACATTTTCAACAAGTCGACCAAATATTGGCGCTCGAATTGGTCCAGCCATTTTTGCCGCGCTTCCCGTAGCGGCAGGCTCGAAGGCTGCTTGTGGTTTTCTGCTTTGGTTGCTGCATTCTGCGGCGCCGGCTCGTGGCCGTTGGTGTGCCGCGCATAAGCGGCCAGCACGTTGTCGATGACTTTGATCAATTCCGGCGCGCCGAACGGTTTTTCCAAATACATTGCCAGGCCCATATCTAGCAGCTCGAGACGGCGCGAGAGATTTTCGCGCCTTACCGTCAGCATGATGACGGGCAGATCGCGCACCGCCGCCAAATCCGGCCGGGTGAGCAGAGCTTGATAAAGCGCATAGCCGTCGCCGTCCGGCAACATGAAATCCAGCAACACCAAATCGACATGATGCGTGCGCAAATATTCCAGCCCGGTGGCCCCGTCAAATGCCGAAAGCAAATGATAACCGGCCGCGACCATATAATGCCGGCACAAGTCCTGCAAGTTTTGATCGTCGTCAATCAGAAGAATCGTTTTGGCCGTTGGGTTTTCCGGTGAGGCTTCGGGCTGCGCCGGCCAGGCGGGTGGGGTGGTTTCAGTCATGCTGTGCAATACGCTTTCCAACAGGATGAAGTGCAAAGTTCGAAATTCATTAGATGTTTGAAACCGCCAGTGGCAATGTAAGTCCTCTGTAACTTTTACAAATCTGATGCCACAAGAGCTGGCGGCCAGGCACAGGCATCAACTTCTCATTTGTTAAAAAGTTATCGCATACTTTAGCGCAACCGGTCCCCGCCAATTTGCGCAAAAAAATGTTTCAACCTGAGGCAGTTGTTCATTTCGTTGACAAAGCAAGCCGCGTTGTCACATGCTTGCAGCAGTTTAAGAAAGGAGAACCACAGTGCCTGATCGTCAGATTCAAGTGGGACATAGTCCCGATCCGGATGATGCTTTTATGTTTTACGGCCTGGCTTCGCAGCGCGTAAAAATTCCGGGCGTTGCCATCGCGCATGTTATGGCCGACATTCAAACCCTCAACGAACGAGCGTTGCACGCCGAGCTGGAGGTGACCGCGATCTCGGCGCATGCCTTTCCGCACGTGCACGCGCAGTATTGGATCATGCGCACCGGCGCCAGCATGGGTGAAGGCTACGGCCCCATCATCGTTTCAAAAAAATTCAAACACATGAAAGAGCTTGCCGGCAAAACCATCGGCACGCCGGGAAAATGGACCACCGCGAATCTTTTGCTCAAAATTTATGTCGACCGCGTGCAGAATATCGACATGCCTTTCGATCAGATCATCGACGCGGTTTTGCAAGAGCGCGTCGACGCCGGGTTGTTGATTCACGAAGGGCAGATCAATTTTCAGGAATATGGCTTGAATAAATTGCTGGATTTCGGCGAAGTCTGGCGGGAAGATGCGAAGGGATTGCCGCTGCCGTTAGGATTGGACGTGGTGCGCAAGGACCTCGGCGCAGACCTGGCGCATCGCCTGTCACAAGGCTTGCGCGACAGCATTCAATATGGGTATGAGCATCAGGGCGAGTCGATTCCCTACGCGCTGCAATTTGGCCGCGGCATTGACGCCCAGCTCGGCGCGAAATTCGTGAAGATGTACGTCAATGAGGTGACCATCGACATGGGCGAACGCGGCGAAGCGGCGTTGAATTTGCTTTATGAAAAAGCGTTTCAGCGAAATTTGATTCCGGCGAAGCCGGTGATCGAGCTTTATTGAGTGGTTACTTAATCACAATCTTGCCCGGATCAAAATCCACGGTGGGCGGTTTCAAATCCAAGCCCTTGAGCGTATCCACCAAAATTGAAGCGATGACCAAGTTGCGATACCATTTGCGATTGGCCGGAACGATGTACCACGGCGCCCATTTTTTGCTGGTTTTGCTCAAGGCTTCTTCGTAGGCCTTGATATATTCCGGCCACAGCTTGCGTTCCTCCAAATCGCCGGGATTGAATTTCCAGTTTTTGGTTTTGTCGTCGAGCCGCGCTTGCAGGCGTCCGGCTTGTTCTTTTTTTGAAAGGTACAGAAAAAATTTGATGATGGTCATGCCTTCGTCCGCCAGCATGCGCTCGAAATGAATGAGGTGATCGTAGCGCTTCTGCCATACTTCTTCGGCCACGAGCCGGTGCACGCGCACGACCAGAACCTCTTCGTAATGGCTGCGATTGAAAATCGCAATCTCGCCCTTGCCCGGCACGTGCGCATGCACGCGCCATAAATAATCGTGATCCAGCTCCTGCGGCGTGGGCTTTTTGAACGAGGTCACATACACGCCTTGCGGATCGACGTTTTCGAACACGTGCCGGATCGCGCCGTCCTTGCCCGAAGTATCCATGCCCTGCAAAATGACGAGCAATTTATGCTGATGTCCGGCATACAATAAATCCTGCAGCGCGTCGAGTTTTTGATTGAGCTTCTGCAGCTCTTTTTCTGCTTCTTCTTTTCCTCCGGCAAAAGCGCTTTTATCTTCGGGATCCCATTCCTTCAAAGCAATTTTGCTGCCGGGCTTGACGCGGTAACGATCCATTGTTCATCCTCAATACAGGTTTAAAACCTTGAAAAGGGTATGACCATTCACGTCTTCGGCAAACCGTTTTTAATGACGTGTTCAATCACCTCTGCGAAGCGGTCGATTTCTTCAACCGTCGTATAAACGCTCGGCGTGATGCGCAAACCTTCAAACTCATCGTGTTTGATGGGCGTGACGATGATGCGATGTTGCTGCCACAAATAATTGGTGAGATCATTCGGATCGAGGCCGAGCACTTGCACGTTCGCCAGGCCGCAGGCAAAACCCGGTTTGAGGCTGGTATTGAGCTTGATGCGCTCGTGCGGCATTAATCTTTTGACCCAGCGATCGCGCAAATAAATCAGCCGCGCTTGCTTGCGCTGCACGCCCATGCCGTGATGGAACGCCAGGGCTTCGGCAATGGCGAGATAATTGGCCGCCGGGTGCGTGCCGATTTCTTCGAACTTGCGAATATCGCCCGCCATTTTTTCGGGCGCGGCCATCATCGGCCACAGGCCCGCGATTTTTTCCCGGCGCACGAACAGCATGCCGGTGCCGTGCGGCGCGAACAGCCATTTGTGCAGGCTGGTGGCGTAATAATCGCAATCCAAATCCGCGTGCTTGAAATCGAAATGCGCAAACGCATGCGCGCCGTCAACAATTACCGGAATGCCTTTGGTGCGCGCCATTTGCACCACTTCTTTCACCGGCAAAATTTGCCCGGTGAGATTGATCATGTGGCACATTAAAATCAATTTTGTTTTCGCAGTGAGATTTTTTTCAAAGAGAGAAACGATTTCGCCGGGATTCTCGCTGGGCACGGGAATGGAAAATTGTCTGAGCTTGATTTTATCGCGGCGTTCGCGCTGCTGCCAGGTGGTGATCATGCGCGGATAGTCTTGCGTGGTGGTGAGCACTTCGTCGCCGGGCTCGAGATCAAAACCAAGCTGGCAGATTTGCAAACCTTCGGAAGCATTGCGGGTGAGCGCGATTTCTTCCGGCGCGCAGCCGAAAGCTGCAGCCAGCCCTTTGCGCACATTCTCACGCTGCGGCTCTAAAATTTGCCACATGGTATAAACCGGTGCGGTATTGGAGTAATCCAGATGCCGCTTCATCGCATTTTGCACAATGGCCGGCGAGGGCGAAACGCCGCCGTTGTTCAAATTGATCAAGCTGCGATCGGCGGTGAAGGCTTGCTGCACTTCGAACCAAAAAGATTCATCGGCCGCAATCTCTTCCGGCGCGCCGGAAAATTGCGCCAGCCTCTCGAAAATATGCGCAGCACGCGCCGGTTCAAAAGCCGCGCCGGCCAATCCCACCGCAGCCGTGCGCCCAATCGCGCCCAAAAATTCACGACGGTTGTACATGGTGTTCTCCCTCTCGAAAGTGATACGACTTTTGACTGATTATCGCTGTTTTCCCAAATGGGAGTTTTTTTCCAGGTTACAACTCGCTGTCATCCTCGTAAGGAGCTTTTTAATCCATTACAAGTGAACTCTTTGCAAAAAAAGCAAAAACTTGGGACACAAAATTGAAATCACACAAAAAATACAATTTTGTGGGCTTTCAATTTTGTGTGCCTTTTTTTGGTTGCAGCTCGCCCGCATTGGGGAATGCCGATTAAATAACCAGGCAATCAATAAGGCGGCTCGGCCGGGCCATCGTATCCGCACATGCCCACGCGCGGCGAATTCACCAAAGGCACAGGTTCGCCATAATTTTCATGCTCGTGCGCTTTCGCATGCTTGTCGCATAAAGCGCCGAACGTATCTTCTTCAATCAAACATTCCATGCACAACCATGCCGCCTTATTCTTGCATTTTATGCACGGCGTTTCCGGCAAGAGATTGCGGGCCATGAGCGCGATGGGATGTGAAGTGGTGGGCTTGCCTTGACGTACTGCCATCGCCTTGATCAGAGTTTCAGACGAAGTGCCAAAATCATAAATGTGCGTGAGCACAACGCCAGGTGCAAAGATTTCTTGCGCGCGTTTTGTTGGGGGTATTTCCGCTCCTCGCCATCCTCCAATCGAAAACTGGCTGAGATGTCCGCAACATTCCAGCCAAATCGCGCGCAGGTAATTATCCAAACCCTGCAAAGCCGCATTGCCGCGCATCTCCAAATCGAGCCAAAAACTCTTGTCCTGTGCGTCTTGCACGCGCAGATGATAAAGTTTTTGAGGCGCACCTTTCTTGCCCTCACTTTCTGCGATTCGTTCGCGCCGTTGTGAGCAGCTTGGCAGATGTTTCAACATGCCCACGCCCGTGGTCTCGAGCTCGCAATAAACGCACGCCCCTTTTGAAATCTCGCTTTCCGCCATCTCTTCCTCCGTTTAACTGAACAAAAAATTTCGCATGAATTTAGCCGCTTGAAGTCATCATTCTGGAAGAATCAGACTGTGTGAAAACGCTCGAATTTGTCATTGCGAGCGCAGCGAAGCAATCTCTAAATCCAATACGTGCACGCGCCGGGATTGCTTCGCTGCGCTCGCAATGACGTTTTCACACAGTCTGAATCTTTTTAAGCATTTAGTAAAATGTCCAAATGAAGAGCATTACCAGTGTTGAAAAAGATTCTTCCAGAATGACAGCGCCGGGGCGATTCAGCTTCAAACGGCTAAACGCTTACGAAATTTCATACTTCTTGTTGCCGCGCGGTGAGCCGCATGCCCAGTTTGCCGATTTGTGTTTGGGCCCGCGCACGCAAACGTTGCAGCCAATGGCCGTTGCCGTTTTCGCGCAGGCGTTGCAATGCCAGCTCGTTATACATGCGGCGATTGACAAAATCATAATAGCGCTGGGAATGCCGCCCATGAATTTGATAATCGCGATCATTGGTGGTTTGCCATTCGCCGTTGGCCGCAATCAAGTTTTGCCCGGCCATGCGTTGATAGTATTCCGTGCCTTTGATGGGATAACTCACGGTGGTCAGCACCAAATCCGGATTGGCTTTTTTCACGTGCGCGATGGTCGCGGCAACGTCGTCCTCGTTTTCGTCCTCAAACCCCCACATCAAAAACATGCCGGTTTCAATGCCATGGTGCTTCGCGAGCCGGGTCATGGCCTGCACTTGCTCGGCTTTGACCCCCCGCTTCATTTGATCGAGCAAGCGTTGGGAGCCGCTTTCCGAGCCGAGCCAAACGCGCATGCAACCCATGTCTTTGAGCGTGCGCACGATCTCTTCATTCATGCGATCGGCGCGGCAAATGCACTCGAACGGAATTCTGATATTGCGTTTTTTCAATTCCGTCGCATATTCAAAAAACCATTTATGATTGATATTGAAAACATCATCGGCATACCACAACATGTCCGGGCGATACGTTGCGAGAATCTCTTCGACTTCATCGACACAAAGCTGCGGACTGCGCTTGCGCAAAGTTTTGCCGAAAACCGAATGGCTGCACCACGTGCAGGAATAGGGGCAGCCGCGCGAGGTAATCAAAGAAACCGCGCCCATGCCATGATGCGTGCGCCACGTTTCGACGTATTGGGACAGATCGATGGCAGCGCGATCCGGCAATGGCAGCGCATCGAGATCGGGCAGCAACGGACGTGAGGGCGTGCGCTGAATTTGGCCGCGTTCATCTTTGAAAACAATGCCGGCAACATTTGCGAGTTGTTCAAATTTCTGTTGTGATAAAACCGGAATCAGCTCTTGTAAAGTTTCTTCGCCTTCGCCGATCACAACAATGTCCGCGCCGAAGCCGAGGTATTCTTCGGCATAGTACGGCGGATCCGGCCCGCCGACAATGACAATACAATTTTGCTGCTTGGCCTGACGAATCATTTCCAGCACGTTGAATTTCGTCATCAAATTGGAATAAATGCCGATAATGCCCGGCTTCTTTGCAGCGAGCAATTGCGCAAAATCATTTTTTCTGGAAAACGTGCTGTCGAAAATTTCTACAGCAAAATTTTTCTGTTTCAAATAGGCGGAAATATAAAGCAGTCCCAAGGGAGGATAGGGCTTCATGATCGCCCGTTCTTTGGGGTCTTCGTGCAGAAAGTAGCCGTGAGTAAGAAGGAGGTCCATAATGATTTGGAGAATCCTTTCAATCTTGATAGTAGCCCAATTCCTGGGCTTTTTTCAGGACGAAGTCTTTGATGTAGCGAGCTTTTTCAATGGCGGCTCTGGCTTCTTCGATACTGATGACTTCAGGTATAGGGCCGGGATAAGTAAGGTATGTTTTATACCGACTGAGAATTCTACAATCCTCGCGCAATTCTTCAAAATCTGTATTCTGGCGAGCAGCAATGCATAGCATAAATTCAGGATTTCATCCAAATCGTGAGTTTTCTTGACTCTCTTTTTATTTAACACTAGATAGGCTTTGAGACAATACTCTGCCACCATGTGTGCCAACCTCCCCGTTGTATCAGTTGGAGGGTCATCCAAATCCAATGGCGCATGTTCTAGATAAGCAAAATCATGCTCGGCTTTGCGAAATCACTCTCGTGTCTGCTGACGCAATGATTCACTCAACTTTGGTCTCTTGGCTGGTGTCATAAAGAATTACCCCTTCTGCAAGTATTTCCAAGATCAAATTCCATTCACCTTCATTATCATTTTTGATTTTTTGCACTTCAGTATTCGTAAAAACAATGGCGTCAAGGCCAAATAAACGATAATGAAATAACTCTTGAAGTGCACCAAATCTGTCACGCCGCCGTTGGCGGGCCAGAGGATGATCATTCCCCAACACGACTAATAAATCGATATCGCTATCCGGCGTAGCATTGCCGCTGGCTCTTGAGCCAAAAAGAATGATTTTCTCGGGATGAAGATTTTCCACGATGCGATCGCGTATGGCCGCCATCAAGGCCGGTGTGACTTTTTTGGTGCGCCGGTCGATGCGGGTGAAATCATATTGTGGTGAGGCGGTTGGCATGGGTATTTTTTAAGGTGTAAAACGTAATGCGTAAAAAGCTTTTGCTTTTTTGCAAAGATTCAAATTGTGCTAGAATATTAGCTAATTTCATGCAATCTTCAAATCAAATTTTTGCTCCTCATGCTTGCCACGCGGCATTCCCTCAGGCTCCGGCAAAAGTTGGGGCGCCGCTTGTGTCCCTTTCAAGCGCGCTTCTTCTTCGTCCTTGGCCAGACAGCATTTCTTATACTTTTTCCCGCTGCCGCAAGGGCAGGGATCGTTGCGGCCGACATTCATGCTTGCTCTCCTCCGGCTTCGTTTGATCATCTATTCAGCGCAGCATTCAATGCAAAATCATCAAGGCCATTCAAGTCAACGGGCGGTTCGGAATCTTCAATCTCTCCAAGCGACCACGCTCAAAATGCCAAACCGGCAATCGCATACCTGCCGAAATCAATCGCCGTAAATTGGCAAGCGTGAAGTGCGCGGGATGCTTCCACAGATCTGAAAATAATAAGGTCGCTTTGCGCCAGCGAAATTCATCATGAACGACGCGATGCAATTGGCGATAAAATTCCGGCTGATATTGCCCGCGAAACATCAAATCGAGATCGTCGCTGTGCTCCCAATTGTGCTTGTCACTCATTTCATTTTTCACCCGCTCATGAAAGCGCGTGCCGGGCAAAGGATAGGAAACCGAAATGCCGATGTCATCGGGCTGGCACTCGCGCACCATTTTGATGGTCTTTTCGATGTCCTCGTCGGTTTCACCGGGATAGCCGAATTGCAGAAAGAAGCACAATTCGATGCCATGCCGTTTTAAGCGCGCCGCCGTCGCATAAATTTGTGCGACGGTCGTGCCTTTGTCCATGGCGTCTAAAATTTTTTGCGAACCGGATTCCGCGCCCACCCACACGGTTTTGCAACCCGCCTTTTTCAATCCGGCCACCGCCTCTTCATGAAGCAAATCCACGCGCGCTTGAATTTTGAAAGGGATGGCGATATGGGCCGCGTGCGCGGCCTTGCCGAATTTTTCCACCCAACCCGGCTTCAGGCCGAAAATATCATCCGCAAACCAAATATGATCCGGCTGAAAATGTTGGCGCAGCCACAGCATTTCTTCGACGACGTTTTCCGGCGAACGGCTGTTGTAGCGGTCGCCGTAAATCGGCTTTGCGCACCAATTGCAGCGGAACGGGCAGCCGCGCGTAGTCACGAGATTGAGAGAATAATAGCAGTGCTTCTTTTTCCACGCCGAGCGATATTTTTCTACTTCCAATAATTCCCAAGCAGGAAATGGAAAAATATCGAGATTCTTTTGAAAGCCGCGCGGTATCGGCGTGTGAGCACATTCATTCTCCGGCAGCGCCACGCCGGGAATCTTTTCGATTTGACGTTCAGATTTGCCCAGCAACGCTTCGATCAATTCATGCAACGTGATTTCGCCTTCGCCGAGGACGGCGTATTCCGCGCCGCGCTCGAAATACAATTGGCGATGATCCGTAGGGTCGGAGCCGGCGACGATGACCGGCACATTGGGGCCGAGATGTTTTTTGACGAATCCAATCATCTCAAAACAGGCTTCGCGCATGCGCGTTAGGCACATTTTACTCAGCCAATTGAAGCTGTCTTCGTAAAATACGACTACGCGCGGGCGATACGATTGTAATTTTGGAATGATCTCGGCTGGGCTTTCGGTGAGCATACTGTCAAACAGCGCGACGTCATAGCCGCGTTGTTTCAAATATGCCGCCGCATAGAGCGTGCCCAACGGCGCATAAGGCTGCATACTGCGCCATTGCTTGGGATCGAAGCGCAAAAAATAGCTGTGCGCGAGCAGGACGTCTATCATGGCATCTATCGGTTATCGGTTACATGTACTACAAACGTTAAGCCGCTGCTTATCTTCCGGTCGTTCAGGAGGAATCTTTTGAAGGACTTGGCAAAACCTTAATTTCAACGTGTCCTCTTGGTGCTCAAAAAGATTCTTTCAGAATGACATGAAAAGAGGTGTTCTTCACACAAACAAACAACGCTGTCATGCAGCAAACACCGTTTCATCGCGCAAATGCGATACCTTCATTTCGCCAGTTGAACGAAATAAAAGACTTCAAAAAAATGCGGTTTGATTTCCACGTCCATGATTGCACAAGGCTGCCGTGCAAGCAAATGCCGCATTTCGGCTGCGTTCATGTCGGAAGATAGAATCATGAGAATTTTTCCGCCCGGCGCCAGAAAAGCGGGCGCGTGTTGCAGAAACCGGACGAGGGTTTCATTTTGCGCTCCGGCATGATATGCCGCTTGCAACAAGCCTGCGGCCGTGCGTGCATAAAACGGCGGATTGAAAATAATCCAATCGAAGCGCGTGGAAGCGTAAAGTGAATCCAACAAATCACCGCACAAAACTTTGAACTGTGAGCGAAAACCATTGGCTAGTGCGTTTTTTTTCGCGAGCGCGGCGGCGTATGGATTGAGGTCGAGCGCTACGACTTCGGCGCCTTGCCGCGCAGCGGTTAAACCGATGACGCCGCTGCCGGTTCCGACGTCCAACACGTGGCGGCCTTTCAAATCCAGTTGCGCCACTTGTTCCGCTAAAATGCGGCTGCTGAAATGTTGCGCCGGATTGAAGACTCGTGGATCAGTGCACAGTTCCAGCTCACCGAGGCGCACGCGGCCCGGCTTGCGATTGGCATAAAGATGCAAGGGATGCCAGAGACGAAACAGCAAGGGGCGAAACGCACGGCGCAATTTCATCGCCGCCGGCATGGGCCACACATGCAATATGTTGGACTGAGATTTCATTTTGCAGTTTTACTCAAGCTGCCGGCAAATGCGCCGGTACAATCATAAACACTTGCCGCTGTATTTGTAAAAATTTTCATGATATAGTTTGGCCGGCTGGCGATGAAGTTCAGCAGGGCCCGATCGTTTTCTCCTTTCGGCCAATTGCCGCCGAAAACGATCAAATAGCGCACTTGGCGCCGGCGCAAGAGCTGCAACGGATCGCGCCCGGCTTCGTCTTCGAGCAAAGCTGCGCAGAGCAACTGATCTTGGTCAAAAGTGAGCTGGCCGAAGACTCTTTGATATGGCATGGGCACGGCGCCGTCGATCGACTCCGCGATCATGAGAGCGCGTTCATTCCGGCGCAAATTTTTTTGGAGAAATTGCGCGATTTCATACGGCTCGCGAAATTCGGCCGTTGCATTCGCGCGTGCCACGGGCTGAGCGCCGTAGATAAAAAGCAAAAAGCAAAAAGCAAAAAGCAAAAGGCGTGGCATGAGCCGGGATTTAATTTTATTCCAGAATGAATTGGGAGATTGCCGCACGCGCTCGATCATTTCATCGACGCCGAGCGCGACGAAGATCAGCAAAATGCCCAATGGAATTGCGGCAAAGCGATTGGCAGTCGCGAATTCTTTGCCGGCGACGAAAATCAAAAAAATCATCTCCATAACAAAAAGCAAGAACGCCGGCCATAGAGTTCGCGCAAGTGTGCGGCGATTTTTCCAGGCATAGGTTAGGCCCGGAATCGCGAACAAAATCAGCGGCGAGCCGAAGCGCAAAAGCCAGTAGCCCATCATGCCGAGATAATTCAGGATGCGCACGGTTTCTCCGTGCGGCTGCCAGGCGTAAAACGCGTGATCGGCGCGATGAAAGAGAAACGCCATGGGGTTGCCATAAATTTGCCAATTGACGATCAGCCACAGCATCGGAGCCCAGGCCAACGCCATAGTGGCCGCAGCAATTTTGAAAAAAACTTTTTCGCGCGCACGCGCGGCGCGCCAGGCTTGCGCCGCCCACAAAGCCGGCAGAATAAACCAGGCTTCGTAGCGCGTCAGACAAGCCAGGCCAAAAAGAATTGCGCCGGGAATGAAATCGCGATAATTATTTACAGCCATTTCAGCGCGCACAAAAAATCCCAAACTGCCAAAGAGCAAACCCAGAAACAGAACTTCTTGATAGGGCATCAACGAAAGAAACACGAGCTGCGCATTCAAGGCGAACAAAATGCCGCCGATCAAAGCGGCGCGTCGCGAAGCGAAAGCTTGCAAATAAAATGCGAATGCCGTCGCAGATAAGCCGGTGAGCAGCGCGAACAGTAAACGTACACTGAAAACACTATGTGTCATTGCAAAAGCCGCGTTCACCAAGCCCTGCGTCAGCGGCAGCCAATGGCCGATCCACAACGTATCGCGAAAGTAAAGCCGGCCGGCGGCGTCGTTGCCATAGGGCGCGGGAAAGAGCAGCAGCAGCGCCACGCGAAAAACAAATGCCAATGCAAAGATGAAGAGCAAATCGTTGCGGTGACGCTGTCCTTCGTCAGAATCACGATTCAACTGAATATCCACCTCGCTGTCATCCTGGAAGGAACTTTTTAAGCGCCGAGCACAATCGTAGTGCTTAAAAAGATGCTTACAGCATGACATTACATGAAAGCGTTGACTCCGGCGTACGGAGTTCGTTCGAAAGGAAACCGTCGAAATTAAAAGCCTTCGATCTCCGGCTGGCGATAGCGAAACGCGCGCTGTAAAAATTTTATTTCATAGGGTGCTTGATAGATGCCGAGGCCATAACGCCACGAGCCCATGGTTTGCAGCAGCCGCCGGCGCGCGGGCGTGAGCTTGACGTCCGAATTTGTGGGATAACGCGCGTGCAACACTGCTTCGAAATTATGAATCTTGTCGAGGTGACGCGGCTGGAGCCAGGGCGTGAGCGGATTTTTGCGCAAGTCGAGTTTGTTCCATTGCGGCAGCAGCCAATCTTCCAATTTCGTTGGAAACGCAAAGCCGGTTTGTTGCACGTCATTGAAAAGCTGCGAGCCGAGCATGGGCACGGGCGCATAAACATAGATGATGATTTCGGATTGTGGATTGATCTGCTTGACGCGGCGAATGAAGGCGATTTCTTCGTCGAGCGCGGCATCGACGTCATCCGCAGGCGCGCCAAGAACGAAAGAAAACTCTGGGATGAGATCGTGCTTTTTCAATTTTTCCGCGAGGCGCAAAATCGTTTCCGGCGTTTGCGTGCCGCCTTTGTTCATTTGTTTCAAGCGCAAAGCCGAGCCGGATTCCGCGCCGAGAAAAATCATTTTGCACCCGCTGCGCCGCATGATGCGCAAAACGTCGTCCGAATATTTTTCCAGCGTATCAGGCCGCGCTTCGCCCCACCACGTGACGGCAATTTTGCGCTGCAGAATTTCTTCCGCAAACAAAGCGGTGCGTTTCATGGAAGTGAAAAAATTATTGTCGGCAAATTCGATGGCATTGGCGCCGTATTCTTCCACGACGAGCTGCACTTCATCCGCCACTAACGGCGCGCTGCGTCCTACCCAGCCGCCGTCAAAAACCGGCACCACCGCGCAGAAGCTGCATTTGAACGGGCAGCCGTAACTGGTGTGCAGCGTGGTCGTGCGCGAGCCGAGATAGGTGTTGCCGAGATAGCGCTTCATATCGCCGAGGCGATGATACGGCCACGGCGGCAAATCATCCATCGGTCGCATCGGCGAGCGCTGAGGATTGTGCACATGACGGCCATTTTCAGCATACGAAAGCCCGAGAATGTTTTCACGCTTGGCGGCAGCGCCGTTCAAATAATCGAGCAGCTCGATAAACTCATGCTCCACCGGTCCGCGCATCACGTAGTCCACCCAGCCGCTGCGCAAAACCGTGTCGGCATGATTCGCCGGGAAATATCCGCCCCAAATGATTTTCAAATCAGGAAAGCGCTCGCGAAAGCCGCGCACGATGGGAATCGCTTCCTGCAATTGCGGGCCGGGCATCACGGTCATGCCGAGAATTTTCGCGCCGCTGCGTCCGATCACTTGCGCAAGCTGTTCATAGGCATTTTGAAAAAAATTGCCGTCAACGATTTCGTAGTTGTAGCGCCTTTCCAGCATCGAGCCGAGCGCAAGCAGCGGCATGGGGATGCGGTATTTCCCGTAGGCGGTGCGGGGATGATAGAGAATGAGGTCGGCTTGGCTTTTCTTCATACCATCAAATCAAGAAACTGAGGAACGAACTCCGAACGCTCGGAGCCAACGCTTGCAAGTAAGCTGTCATTCAGCAGAATCTTGTGACGAACTCGCACTGTGTTCAGTGCTTCACAAGATCCTTTCTGGATGACAGTAGTTTACCATGCTCTCAGATAATTCCGCAGCAACCCAACCCCCTGCCGCAACTGAATGCGCGCGTCGTCGAGCGAGCGCAATCCCATCAAACGACGTTTCAAATAATTCGCGTTCATATAAAACTCGCGCACGGCGCGTTGGCGCATGGCGGCAATTTGCTCGCGTGAGAGCGTGAAGCCGGGCATCGCCACTTCGCGGCCGGATTGATCCATGATTTGAAAATCAGAAGAAATCAAATTGTTCTTGACGGCTTTTTGCCGCAGCGGCGTGCCCATGCGCGGCACTGCCACGTTGAACGACACAAAATCGACGGGCACAATTTTAAGAAACTCCATGGTGCGCTGAAAAGATTCTTCGGTTTCCTCGGGCAGGCCGATAATCACGGTTGCGACCGTGCGCAGGCCGTGCGCCTGGCAGCGCTCAAATCCTGCCAGCACTTGCGCGCGTGTGTAATCTTTTTTCGCTGCAGCCAAGACCGCGTCATCGCCGCTTTCCAGGCCGAGAATGAGAGTGTGGCAACCGGCATTTTTCATGGCGTGCAGAATTTCATCGTCGAGAATATCCGGGCGGCTAAAACATACCCAGCCGAAGCCGTATTCATGCCGTTGCATCTCGTCGAGCAAATGCAGCGCGCGCGGCTTTTGCAAAGCAAAAGTTTGATCGAGAAAGAACAGCTCGCGCACACCGAGCTTGTGAACGTAATCCAGCTCCTCCAAAACATTCGGCACCGGCCGGATTTTCCAGCCCAGCGTGCTCATAATGCAGAAGGTGCAATGATAAGGGCAGCCAAATTCCGTCATCACCGTGGCGAAACGGCGGCGGCGCACGAAAGGATAACGATAGTTTCTATCGATAAAAAGATGATGCGCGGGAACCGGCAATGCGAAAGCTTCACAGCGCGCGCGTTCTATGGGAGTCACTACTATTTCATCGCCGTCTCGATACGTCAAATTGCGCAAATCATCGCGCCTGCCCTGCAAATAATCACAAACGACAGCATCGGAAAAATCATGCAAGAGTGCGGAGGCAAAGTCCATTTCTTGCAGCCGTTCGGCGCGATTTTCAATCAACACGTCGCCGCTCAGTACAAGCGGGACATGATTTTCGGCGGCGAGCCGGCGATAAAAATCCACGTCTTCTTCGTATGAAACCGAGCCGATCAAGCCGATGATTACTTCAGGCTGCAAGGCCTCGATCATTTGCAAAGTTTTTTGTGCTGGCAGCTTGTCTACAATAGCGTCGATCAAATGCAAACCATAATGCGATTGCAACAAGCCGCTGAGATAAAGCAAGTCAATCGGATGATTGAGATAATCTGCTTGCGAGACTTTGCTGCAATAATAGTCGCGCAAATAAACCCGTTCGCCGGGGGGATTGAGAAGCAATAGCGGTGTTTTGGAATTTGTGTTCATTGACAATAGTTTTTAAAGAGTTATGAAAAAGCTTGCAAGTCTTGGCCCATTTTACTATTCTTGATCGCCATACTAAGATGGAGTTACAACAATGCCAACCAAACTTGCAAGAAAAAAAACCGTCAAACTTAACGGCGCACCAAAAGTATTTACAGCCGTATTTGAAAACGGAATACTCAAGCCGTTGAACAAAGTTAGCTTGCCGGAGCGCAAAAAGCTTACCGTTACCGTTCGTACGGAAGAGAATTCTATTGCGGACCAAATCTATGGACTTTGCAAACCCCAGCATCTCAATGCCTCTGATTTAGATAAAATAATAGAATATGAGGATTGGCTCTGATGCCGCATTTGTCTCAATGCAATGAGATTGAAATCTTTATCGATGCTAATATCTGGCTTTACGCCTTTACTGCTCATCCTCGCTGGGGCAAGTCTTCTCATCAACTTCTCAAAAAAATCGAAGCCGGAGAGATTACAGGCTGCATCTCTCATCTGGTAATAACTGAAACCATTCACAAGCTGATGCTATTTGAGGCGTGCGATCGTTTTCATCTCAGTAGGTCTGACGCCATAAACTATTTGAAAAAAAATTTTAAAGCCATTAAGACCTTGCTTCATTATCGTCAAGCACTCCGTCAATTTCATCAGCTTCCAAATTTGAAAATTCTAGAGATCAGCCACTCGGTTTTTAGCCAAAGCTATAGCATCATTAAAGAATATCAGGTTCTTTCAACCGATGCCGTGCATCTAGCAACGTGTTTACTGCACAATGTCAACCACATTGCGACCAATGATAAAGATTTCAAGCGCATGAGAAGACTAACCACTTGGTGGCCTTGAAATGAGTCAGGCACTCTTCCTCATAAAAATCACCTTTCCCAGGTCATTTGTAAATCCCCACCTTTCATAAAACTTCACCAATTCCGGCAAGCAATATAACTCAACATGGCGGACGTTTTTAAGCTCGGAATGATTGAGAATCTCATCCATCAGCTTTTTGCCCAATTTGAGATTACGATGTTCCGGCGCGACGATGACGTCGAAGATCAAAACCTTGTACACACGATCGGAAAGAACCCGCGCGAACGCTGCGAGCCGGCGCGATTCCTTTTCGCAGAGGACAAAAATAAAATCCGTGAATTGCAGCATGCGCTGCACGTCTTTTAAATTCCGGCCTTTCGTCCACCATTCGTTTTGATAGAGCGCGAGCAATTGCTGAATTTGCTCTTCCGTCAATTCATGTATGAGTTCAAAATCCTCGACTTTCATGGCTAAAACTCCCGTTTAAGCCGGTTCTGTTTGTGCTATTGTCAGAGATAATTTTCTTTCGCGCGGCGATAAAAGCCGGTGCGTCTCGATAAATGCCTGCAGCTTGGGAATAACCATCTCGACGCGCAGGTCGCGCATGCAACGGAGATGATTGGTGCAGTTCACGGTTTTGGCGTTGTCCACGCTCATGCACGGGCTGCAGGGCAGCCCGAGATAGAATACCAATTTTTTCGGGCACAATGGACCGAAGCGTTGGGGCGTTTCCGGGCCATAGAACCCAACTACGGGTTTGTGCAATGCCGCGGCGAGATGCAGAGGCCCGCTGTCGTTCGAGATTAATAATGCTGCGCCTGCCAGCAATTCGGCCAATTGGCGCAAATTGAGATCGCCGGCAAGATTGTGCACGCGGCCGGGCTTGCCGAGGGCAGTGGCCACGGCTTGCGTGTATGCCCTTTCTGCGCGGTTGCCGATCAAAATCAAATTCGTATCAAATTCACGCAGCAGCCAGCGCGCAAGCTGCAAGAAATTTTCCTGCGGCCAGCGGCGCTCGAGCGCCAATGGGCTGGCATTCACATTTATTATCGCATAAGGCGTATCCGAGACGAAAGGATTATTCGGCGGCGCAGGCAACCGTGGGTGAAGTTCTTCCGGATCGCATGGCATGTCAGCGACACCGCGCGCGCTTGCCACCAAACGCAAAAAGTTTTTCACGGCGTGTTGGTGATCCACAAAAGGCACGGCAACGTCGAGCAAGCTTTGTTTACGGCCGCCGGGACGAGAAAATCCGGCGAGGTTTGCGGGCGACAAAGCGCGCGCCAGCAACGCCGAGAAATTGGCGAAAAATTCGGCGTCAAAGATCAAATCGTATTTTTGTTTTTTTAAATGAGAAAATTGCTGCGGCAGCGATCGCATAAATTTCCATAATGATCCGAACTCCAGAACATGAACGCGATCGACGTACGGCATCAGCGCGAACAGTTCTTGATTTTGCTGCAACGTCAAAAAATCGAGCCGCGCTTGTGGATATGTTTGCCGCAAATAGCGCAATGCCGGCTCGCAGAGCATGATGCTGCCCAGGCCCCAAAATTTGATCACTAAAATGCGCTGGCACGGCGCCTCCGTGTTCCGGTTGCGGCGCACGAAGCTTTGCATGAAAGCAATCAAAGCACCGGCAACGTATTCATCCAGCCATTTGGCGAGTTTGATGCGGCGTGTTTCAGCGAGCACTTGCATGGATCGGAAGTTTTTCTTACCTTTGCGTAAATTCAGATTCGTTCGACAATGCTTGTTGATAATCAAACTTCGGGGTATTCAATGAACACTGCCATACTCATTCAAAAAGTCCGCGAGCAAGTCGGCGCACTCGACGAACGCAGCGTGCAGCTTCTGACAACTGCGATAAAGATCATGCAAGATGACATTGCCAAAAAGACACCGCCCGCACCTGAAGACCGCTTCGTTAGCCGCAATATCACCATGGAAGAATATCGGGCGCTTTCACGGCCCGAGCGCCGCCATTACCAAGACAATGCGGCAGAACTGAATCGTAAATGGATTGACTCCCAATTGAAACGTCTGAGCGCCGATTGGATTATGGTGATCGACGGCCAAGTGATAAACTATGGCGTCACTTTAGATAATTATCCTGAAGATGAAGAAATTGATGCGCTGCAACAACAAACCGGCAAATGCCCATTTGTTTTTTTCAATTCGAGAATATTTGACATCGAAGAGCAAGCCACGATTTGGCACAAAACCAATAAACCAAACGAAGATTATCCCGCCGTGGCCATTGCAATCGCCAACAACAATACGAGCATGGCCGTCGAAGCAGATTTGGATACCGGCGCCATAGAATGTTACTGTGATTTACGGCTTCTGATTGCAAATGGCATTATCAAAGAGCAAGCCTTGGATACGGAAGTACATTTCGTTAGCGTTGCAAGCTGATTATTTTTTCGGCACGGCCATCCAAAACATTGTACTGCATTCCAACCCACGTCCTCGATCCGAAGTAAAAAGAATGCGATTGTTCTTCTCGTCCCACACCGGTGAGGTATCAATCGCAGGATCGCGCGTCAGTCTTTGTAATTCCCGCGTGGACAAATCCATCAGCCAAATATCGCGATTGCCGTTGCGATTCCAGGAAAATACGATACGGTCCGCTTGCGGCGACCATGCCGGCCGCTCAAACGGCTCTTTACTTTCCAGCAAAATTTCTCGTGTGCCCTCCGAAACATCCATATTCGCTAGAATGAAATGCTTTTCAGAATCCTCGGCGCAAAAAAGCAGGCGATCGTCTGCGGGTGAAAAAGCGAGATCGTAACCGCCTGCAGTCTCCGGCAACCATCTGGGCGGCGAGGTGATCGTCGAATCCACTGCGCTCAATCCAATTTTGCCCTCACGCATAAAAGCAAAAAGTTCGCCTTCTGCATGCCAGGTGGGATTTTCTCCTTCCACCAAAAATAGCGGCCGTTGCCCGCGACCGCGACTGTACCAGATTTCTGCACGGCCATTCGCAAAACTCTCCATTAATAAACTTTGATCGTCGTGCGCCAAATCCGGCTCATAAAATTTTTGCGAAGTATCCGGCGTCCACTGGCCTTCAACCTGGCCGTGGTTGGTCATGGAGAAAATCGCATAATCTTCGTCGCGCAATTCCCCGTAGCTGAAGACGAAACGCTCACGCCCACGCGCCGGCGTTTTTACCAGCAAACCGAGATGGCGGTCGAATTCTTTTTCGTGCAAAGGCAGCCATTGGGCTTCGTCTTTTTCTTTGGCCTGCAGTGCACGCAGATTTAGAAACGTGAAAACAGCGGCAATGGTCAGCGCGGGCAGCAACAGTTTCGCCAAAGAACGCACGCCGGGCCTGTGATCGAGCAGTCGAAACGTGAAAATGCAAACGACGATGAAGAATCCCACCAACAGCCAAAGCCGCATGTAGCCTAGCGGCGTGAGCCAGCCGGTGGCGTATTTCTTCAAAATAAGATAGTGCGGCAGATTGATCGATAAAAAAAATCCGGCAACAAACCAGGCGCGTCCAGGTTGATTTTCATCGCGGAGAATTTTAACGAAGCAAACGGTTGACAAGGTCAACAGTAAAAAATGATACGTCGCGCTGCCGGGGGAAATCAGCAAGATTGCCAGCGGCACAAAGCCCAATTCGAACAGTTGCTGCTGTTTCTCGTTTTGAAACCGTGCGTTTCGAAAAATCCAAATAAAAATTGCCAGCCACACCCACGCAATTATGTTTTTGAGCAGCACAAACAAAAATTCCGACGGCAGCGGCGGCTGCGGATTGAGCGAGGGGTTCGCCACGAACATTCGGCGCAACAGGCTGTTCCACGATTGAAATTGAATCGCGAACGGGTCTTGAATTTCACCCTGCAAGTGGCGCGGCAAAACTTCTTTGAAAAAAACCGAAAAGATTTCGCCGCCGGCAATGAGCCAGGTCAATATGAGCACGGCCATGCTCGTTGCCAGCGCGGAGGCCGCCAGCCACCATTGCTTTTTCCAGGCGTAATAAATGACAAAGAACAGGCCCACATATTTCATCGGGATCATGCTGCCGAGTGCAATGCCGGCAGCAATGGGATGGCCGCGTTGATGAAGATAGATTCCTGCGAGCAGCGTGGCCAGCAACAGCAAATACATTTGGCCGAACAAAAAATTGTTGATCAGCCCGAAGCCGGTGCTCAAAAAAATGATCGCCGCCGGCAGCCACGCTAACTGCGTCATGCGTGACAATAAAACGATGCACAGGGCGGCGCAAATGAGATTGAGTATGACCCAAATGCGTTTTCCTGCAAGCGGCTCGAAAATCGTCAACGGCAGCATCACCAGCGCCGTGGGCGGCGGATGCGGAATGAACCCGCCGAGCTGATGCGCGAGGCCGTAGCGGTCGATCTGTTTTTGAAACCAGGTGAAATCGCGATAGGCCTTTTGCAGCGGCTGGTTTTCGGCGAGCAAGCGCGCCGCGGTGTAATAATTCGCGAAATCGCCGCGCGGTGTTTGCCACGAGGGCAGCACGCCTTTCCAGATAATGACAAAACTGAAAACAGCAAAAAGAAAAAAGCAAATAACACCGGCCCATCGACGCGGCATTTCTGAATGCAATGAGCCCTTCATTCAGAACCGCTCGTGCTGGATGAGATCCTTCTTCAAGCGCTGCAGACCCCAATAGCCGTACACTTCCAGCGGCAAATTGAATTGATGATGCTTGATGCGATATTGCGCGCTTGGCTTCAAGGCATGCAGCAGCAAACGATGGCGCCACGAATGCTGCTGTTCGCCGACTTTGACTTGATGATAGCCGAAGCGCAGGTACTGGCGAATGGCTTGCAAGCGCTCGTGTTTTTTGCCGCTCAACCAGGGCAGCGTTTGCAGGCGCGGATAAAAATCCGCCCATTCCTCAAAAGTCGCGGGCGGAACCAAACCGCGATTCAGAGATTCCTGCCATGCGGGCGAACCGGGATAGGGCGTGAAAATATTCGTGTAGCAATCGGCGCGATCGTAGCGCTCATAAATTTGGCGCACCAAATCCACGGACTTGATCAGGTCTTCTTCTTTTTCCGCGGGCAGGCCAAAAATAAAACCGAAGCTCGCGCGAATATCGGCGGCACGGCAACGATCGGCGGCGGCGAGGATGGATTCCGTGTCGGATTTTTTTTCAATGGCTTTGAGCACTTCGTCGGAGCCGGATTCCGCACCGAAATGAATGCGCACGAGACCGGAGCGGCGAAACATCCTTGCCTGCTCCGTGGTTAATCTTTCCCAGGAATCCGCGCGATCTTGAATGTACCATTCGAATTGCAAGCCGCTGCGAATGAAGCCTTCGGCGATTTCCAGCGCGCGCGGGCGAAAGGCGAAAAACAAATCGTCAATGATGCCGACGAGATTGATATGATATTTGTTGACGAGATAGCGCACTTCATCGACGACTTGTTCTGCCGGCAAGACATCGAGGTTGCGGCCATAGACCGCGGCATTCGAACAGTATGAACAATTATAAGGACAACCGTGGCTGGTGGTATACATCAACCAGCGCAAACCGGTGCCACGATAATAACGCTCGTAATCAATGAGATCATAACCGGGCATGCGGCTCGGCAGTTTCGCAACCGGCGTATGCGGCCGCGGCGGATTCCAAGTGATCGCACCTTTTTCTTTGGTGAGCGTGCCGGGAATGCCGGATAGGGATTCACCGGCATCGAGACGTTGCACGATTTCCAGGAAGGCCAGCTCGCCTTGCCGCAGCACGACCGCGTCGACGTATTGGCATGCCAAAGTTTGTTCCGGCAAAATGGAGGGATGCCAGCCGCCCAGAATCACGGGCTTGTTAGGGTATTTCTCTTTGACCGCGCGGCTGACGGTGATCGTGCCTTGAATCATCGGGCCGGTGACCAAAGAAACGCCGAGGCAAAGGGCGTCTTCCATTTCGCGCAGAACGAGGTTGAGATAATCCGGCTCCAACGCCGTATCGATGATTTTGACGTCGTAGCCCGCGCTCACGAGCGGACCGGCCACGGCAATTAATGCGAGCGGCGGACAGGCTTCGTTGCTGGCGTAAGAGGGAAAAAAGAGAACGATTTTCTTTTTCATTGTCGCCTTTTAAACTCGATTACTATCGTTGTATAAATTTAGCCGCTTGAAGTCATCATGTCATTCTGTAAGAATCTTTTTAAGCATTTAATAAAATGTCCAAATGCAGAGTATTCACAGTGTTGAAAAAGATTCTTTCAGAATGACAGTGCTCGGGTGACGCGACTATGAAATTTGCGGGCCGGGGCTAAAAGATTCCACCAGCCATTTTTCAATGGGAAATTTATAGAAATCCGCGGCGCAGCGCCAGTTCGACAATTTTTGCAAAGGCTGGCGCAGGCGGCTGCTGTGCGCCTCCCAAGCGTGGCGCGAATAAAATTTGAAACGCTGCACCAATTTCCATTTTTGCCGGCTCACCCACGGACCGTAGGCGCCGACGAAATCAAAATCCGCCCATTCTTCCAAAGTCTTCGGCATGGGATAACCTTTCTCGCGAACAGAATCCGCGATGGGCGAGCCAGGATAGGGCTGATAAAAGAAAATTTGCGTTTTGAATTTCGGGCTCATGGCGCGCAGCTTTTTGGCAATGCGCAGGGTGGCCCACACGCTCTCTTCGGTTTCATCGGGAAAGCCGACGATCATGGGGAAATCCACGGCAATGTCGTGGCGCGCGCATTTTTCCGCGGCGAGATAAATTTGCTCGAGGGTGATGTCCTTCTTCATCCAATCCAACATTTCCTGCGAGCCGGATTCCACGCCGATGAGCACGCGGCGCAGGCCCGAGCGCTTGCACAGCGCAAATTCTTCCTCGCTCATGCGCGTGCCTTGATCCGCGCGCATGGTGGCGGTCCAGGAAAATTTCAAGCCGCGGCGCAAAAACTCTTCGGCGATTTGATTGACGCGCTCGCGATGGGTGAAAAAGGTTTCGTCCTGCAAATGCAAATCTTCGAAGTGATATTTTTGCCAGAGCGTTTGCAGCTCGTCGCCCATGCGCGGCGGCGTGAGCGCGGACCATTTGCGCTTGAACACAAAAGGATCCGCACAGAACGTGCAGCGGAAATAGCAGCCGGTGGACGAGATGTAATCCAATTGCCGTTGTTTTTTTATGCTGAAATATTTTGCCGCCGGAATCAAATCGTAATTCACCGGCGCCAGCGCGTTCATATCTTGCATGGGCCGCGGCGCATTCTGTTTGACGACTCCATCGGCGCGAAAGGCGCAGCCGGCAACGCCCTCCAGGCTTTGGCGCGCCGCCAATCGTTCGACGATCTCGCTAAAAGTTTCTTCGCCTTGCGCTTGCACCGTGGCATCAATCGCAGGCTCATCCAAACATGCCATGGGAAAAAGCGAGGGATGCCATCCGCCCCAAATTACCGGCAAATCCGGCCGCAGCTTTTTCACGGCGCGGGAAATCTTCAGCCCATCCTGAATCGGCCGGCCGGTCAAAACGGTCACGCCCAAGCATAAAGCCCCGGCGAGATGTGGTTGCAGGGCGCGCAGCGGCTCGGCTTCGAGGCGGCCATCGACGATGATCACTTCGAATCTTTTGGGATCGAGCTGCGAGCCGAGAGCGAGAAGGCCAAGCGGCATGGTGTAAAACACGGCTTGGGGATTGTAGAGCAAAATTGTGTATTTTTTTTCAGGCATGAGGATATTACAGAACTTGCATTCTTACAGTACATTGCTTAGTTTATACGCGCTTCCAAAAACCAGATAAACCGAGGCGTTTATGTCAACCGAAACTTTGATCCAAAAAGTCCGCGAGCAATTGGGAACGCTCGACGCGCATGGCGAGCAAGCGGTGAAAGCGGCCGTGAAAATTTTGGAGAACGGTGAAGCCGATGCGCCCGCGACCACGCCGGAATTCAAGAGCCGCAACATTACGCTGGAAGAATATGTCGCGCTGCCGCGGCCCGAGCGCAGGCGGTATTTAGACGAGGCCGAGGAGCTGAATCAAGCTTGGGTTGAAAATCAACTTGAGCGACTTGGCGCCTCCTGGATAATGGTCGTAAACGGAGAAGTTGTTCTCCACGGCGCAACCATGAATGAATATCCTGAGCACGACACTTTTATTGCGCTCTGCCACAAAACCGAAAAATATCCATTTGTTTTTTTCAGCCCTTTCGTTTTTGCCATTGAAGAATCTTATAGTCGATGGCACAAAACGACCAAGGCAACTGATGCTTATCCAACAGTACAAATAGAACTAAATGGCAATGATGGAAGTTTTGAAACAAGAGCCGATTTGGATACCGGCGCCACTCATTGTTTTGCTCCACTTAATTTGCTGTTGTCAAATGGTTTGATTGAATATCAGTTTGTCGAAGCCGAGCGCACGGCGCAGCATTTGAGTCAACCTCTTATCTATTTTGTTAGATACGTCCGGTTGACGTTGAAAGCTGAGAATGGGGCAAGTAACCAATGTCGAACGAATGTTTTCTGTGTAGAGGATTGGCAAAACAGTCCTTTTACAAAGATCAACCCTGTGCGCACATTTTTGATGGGGCGCAGTGTGCTTTTAGATTTAGAACCGCGTCTCATGCTTGATTTCGCCAACCGTTGCACGGAAGTGCATTTTGCCGAAGCAAGCAGTTGAGATCTCTCTTTCTTTCTTCCTCCGGACAGAATTCTTTCCCCTATTGCACGCGCTCCATTCGATTTCAATGCCGCTGCAAAATCATAACAAAGTGATCTCCCATTCCTCGCAGAAAAGGCCAGCTTGCCAATCTCTCTTCCATGCGCTGCATGATTTTAAGTAATCTCCGATGTTCTGCGACACGCTGCAAATACGGCGGCGGCATGAACAATCCCAAGGCGAATTGCGCTGCGCACGAGAAATGCCCGGCGCAGGCGCGCCGGATTTCTTGCGCAGAATGATAATATGTTTGCACGAGCCGGCCGTGCACGGCAACCGGAATGCCCCCGTTTTTTGTGCGCCCGCACCAGCGCCGAAAGGCCTGTGTGGGTTTGCGTTTTGATAAATAATAAAAAATTTCCCACGGACAAACCGGCGGCATGATGTTGATCAGCATTTTTGCACCGGGCCGCAGCAAGCGTGCGGCGGCGTGCGCGAACGGCCGCAGATCGGCCAAGCAATTGAGCGCGCCAAAATTGGAGAACAAACCATCAAAAGGATGTGAAGAAGCTGGCAATGAGGAAAGCAAATGTTCGGCGAAAGAACGCACGAAATCAACCGTGTGTGCATATCCCGCCGCGCTGATTTTCACACATGCGGCAGCAAGCATCTCGGCAGAGGGATCAGCAGCGACGACGTGATAACCTTGTTGCGCGAAGAATAACGCATCCGTGCCTGTGCCGCAGCCGGCTTCGAGCAAACGGCTGCCGGGGGAAAAAACGGAGAGCGCCGCTGCTTGCACGCGCAACCGCATCCATGACATGATCGCATTCCGCGCTTCGATGCCGTCATATTCAACCGCGACGGTATCAAAGGCAGAAGGATTTGCCTCAAACCAGATCGAGCTTGACATCCTGTTCGCGCCCACAAAATATGGTTGGAATAATTGAGTAGTGGATTGATGAATTATTGGAGCAATGGATTGAGGAATGATCGGGCGCCAGTAATCCAATCTCCCGTATTCCAGCAATCCACAAATCCAATCATCCATCAATCCTGAAAAGCGTACGCCAGCCTACTTTTGCGTGAGCAGATAATCCGCCATGGCTTCGAGCTCGGCTTTGGGCAAAGTCCCGAACTTCGGCATGACGGAGTCTTTCACAAATGCTTGCGGATCGACGAAGTGATCGATCAGCCATTTCTTGTCGTGTTTCGCGCCGACGCCTTTGAGATTCGGCCCGACACCTTCCTTGCCCATGCCGTTGATGAGGTGGCAATTGCGGCATTGTTCGCGCGTCATGGTGAAGCCGGCAGCCACCATGTTCGCGGCAGCCGCGTCGGTTTTTTCACGCGCGTTCAGATAAGCCACCATGCTCACCACTTCTTCACCCATGGTCTTTTTCTGCTTGCGCGTGGAAGTGTCCTTGCGCAAAACATTCTCCAATTTCAAAGCTTCAACGTGCGCCGCCAGTTTTGCCGAATCCGCGGGCGCCTTCAAGGGTGTGAATTCTTTCGCGCCTTGATTATGGCAGTCGCCGCATTTTTTCAGATGGTAAAGCTGCTTTCCGGCCAGCGCCGAAATATCCAGTGCCTGAGCTCCAACGCTCGCCGCGGACACCGTCAACGCGGCCGCAAAAACTCCATAAAAAAGTTTTGTCCTCATCATAACTCTCAGCCTTCCCTTGTTGGGTTTTGAACAAATCTGCAAATCTGAATTGTAACACCATCGTTTAACCACTGCAACGCCGCGAAGTTCACCAGAGGCAACGCGGTCATCAATTATTCAGCGCGCCGTTGGTGATCCACGTTTGAATGGCGCCGATTTCTGCCGCGCTCAACGGCGGGCGCCCGAGGGGCATTTGCGCGCCCAACGTTGTGCCGGCCACTTTCAAAAACAAAGCGCTGTTATTGGCATTGTTAGGCGCCACCCGCGGACGATTGTAAGCCGAGGCTTGATTGACCAGCGTGCCAAAGGATTGTCCCGCTTGCAACGACATCGGTGCGCCACCGCCGGGATGGCAGCCGGCATTGACGCACTTCGGCGTGAAAATATTCGCTTGAATGCTGGACAGCAAAGGTTGCACTTGCACCGGCGGCGTCGAGGGTGCGTTGACGGAATGCTCGCATGCGACAAAGCTGCCGCCGATCATCAGCAACAATAAAGCCCCGCCCACTGTTGCCGATAATTTTATTCTCATCTCGTTCTCCTGCAATGAATTCGTTTTCAGAAATCTCAAGGCTATTTGACAAAGGGATAATCCAAAACGCGATAAATATTGAAGCCTATCCGAAAATTTTTGTCGCCGAAATCCAAATCACCTCCACTCATATATTGATTCGTGGTGTTGCCGGCGGAATTGGCAACGAACCAATGAAACACGTGCCCGCCCGCTTTGATTTCAAGCCCGGCGACAAACGTGTCATTGAACACCAATTTGTTTCCTTCCAGGCGCGAGCCGCCGATGACATTGGCGGTGGAATCGCCGGAAACTATGGGCGTGATTTCCGCGAACAGAGCATAGGATTTGTTGAACGCGAACTTGCCGCCAAGGCCCAGGGCAATCAAAGCGTCTTCATTGGTCAAGCCGATATTGCCGTTCAACAAAATGCCGGGCACGAAGGCGAGCGAAACGCGGTCGACGAGTTGTTTGGTAATGGGCAGTTGCGCAAAAAAAGCAAAACGCTCGCCGGCGGTGCGGCTGAGAGCTTGGTTGATATTGGCCGGGTCGGGCAAGCCCGAGGCGGTGGTCCAATCCACGCCGGTATAAATTGCGGCCGAAACCGGCATCGAGCCGTCGGTTTTTTCACGCAAAAAACGCCATTTCGCGCCTAACTCAAACGTGGAGTTCACGCCCGAGCGCTGCAGGTTCAGCGCCAAATTTTTGGTAACGGGAAAAGCAAACTGGGCCATCACGAAAGAGCCGCCGTCGATGCCGAAGAGATTCTCAAACGTGCTCTTGCCGGCGTTGCTGCGAAAACGATGCGCGATGCGATACGTAAACGCGCCGGGCTCCAGTGCTTCCGCCGTGGGCAGGTTGGCGAGCGACCAGCCGTAAAAGGCCTGCTTGTAGGTCATCTGCGGCGCTGCGACTTGCACATCCGCCGGCATGGCGTTGATCCATTTTTCCAGCGTCGCGATTTCACCGGGAGAAAGCGGCGTCGCGCCGCGCGGCATGCGATCGCCTTTGATGCCGGGCGTGCCTTTGACTTTTTTGATGAGATAGCTGTTCGCCGCCTCGCCGGGTTTCACGCGCATCATTTTGGGAAAGTCTGCGCTTTTGGCTTTCACCAAATTGGCGACAAATGTTTCCTCGGAAAGATCGAGACCTTTGGGCGAATTGACGCCGGTGTGGCAACCCGCGAACGCGCACTTGCTGTCAAGAACGTCGAGCACTTGGTCTTGCAGCTCGTCGGGCGCAGCGGCCGGCGGTCGCACAAATTCAAAGGGCGAAAATTTGGCGCCTTTTTTCTCTCCCGCTTGCGCCGGGCTTGCCAGCAACAGCAAGATCACTCCCAGACGGAATAACCATTGACCCAATTGCATAAATCTTCCTCCGTGTTTGAAAAATTTTGGCAATATTGCTACAACAAGTTCGGATTTTCAAACGTTAAGCCGGCGTCATTACCGGGGAATGTCATTCAGAAAGAATCTTCCCACGCACTGGCACAAGGCTCAAATTGACGGCTGTGTTCGCGCTTGGGAAGATTCCTGCTGAATGACAGTACGTGGATTTAGGGATACTATTGAAATACATCAAACCTCAACAAAGCCCTCGCGCCCATTTTGCTCGAGGCAAAAAGGCTGCGCTTCCAATTCTTCCACTCGTGCCGCCAGTTTGTATTGCAAATGAAACCGGTGGTTGTTGGTAAATAATTTAATTTGCCCGCGCTCGGCGGACACGGCTTGCGGCAGCAAATGCCGCGTCAAACGCGCGATGCGATTGCGATAGCGATGATAAATAAAATTTTCCAAGCGATCAAGTCTCGGCCCGCGGAAAAAATTTTCCACGAGCTGGCGCCATTTCAATCGACTGCGGCGGAGATCCTCGGCCGGAGCCGTTGCCGGCAGGCGCGCTTCGGCGTCGATTTGCGGCAAATAACGGCCGCACCAAACATTTGCCTGGAAGAATTGCCGAAAACATTCGGCGCCGCTCAAAGGCTGCAAAAATGCGATTTGATGCGCGACAAACAAATCCTGATCGGCGAAGCGCATTTGCTCGGTATCGATCAAGCAATTCAAGCACAGCCGCCGCCGCTTGCCGAAGAATTTCAGCAGCGCCACCAGCCCGGCATAAACCGTCCACAGCCTGCCTTTTTCAACGACGAGGAACAAATCAAGGTCATCGTCGCGTTTGCAGTTTTGAAACGCCAGCGCGCCGGAAAGAGCGACGCAACGCACGAACGGGAAGCTTTGCACCAGCCCCAGCCAGCGGCGATTTTTTTTCAGCAACTCGCCACTGATCACGGCGCGGTGCTGGCGCAAGTTGACCACCGCTGCGCGCCCGTTGAAATAATGATAGCTTTCTTTTTCCGTGATCTCGCCGTTATTCCGCATGGCCAGCACAGCCTGCCGCACCTCGGCGAACGAGGCCGATACGCCGAACAAGCCGTAATGAATTTCCGGCAACGTCAACGGATAATCGAACAAATCGGCATAAGCCAGGGTTTGGCGCACGGCGCGTTGCAATGCGGTCGCAGGGGCCGTTTGCGTCAAATTTTGACGATTCGAACTCAAAAAAGAAAGGGTCTTTTCTGCGCCCCGGGCTTTTCCGTTGCGGGGTGCAGAGGGCGTGGAAGGAGCGTGGCTCTCGTAAATTTCGCGCAGCCGTTCCGCGGTTTTTTGCCAGGAGAATTCACGGGCGCGGGCGCGTCCATACGTGCGCATTTCGCGCCGCAGCTTTTGATCGCACAAAAGCTGCTCTATTTTATCGGCCCAAGCGACCGGCGTTTCATCGCACAACAACGAGGGGTGCGCCGCCAATTCGATGAGAGAAGAATTGTTGGCCGCGAGCGCGACCACGCCACCGGCCATGGCTTCCAGCAGGGGAAACCCGAAACCTTCATAATACGAAGGCAAAGCAAACAGCGCTGCGCCTTGATATAAAGCCGGCAAATTTTCTTCCGGCACATACCCCGGGAGGCGGACGTGCGCCTGCAAGCCTAACTTCTCGATGTTTGCTTGCACTTCCGCACTGCCGTTGTCCGGCAGGCCGGCCAGCGCGAGCAGATGATCGTCATAACCGCGCTGCCGCAGCAGATGAAAAGCCTGCAATAAGGTGTTTAAATTTTTGCGTTTTTCAAAAGTGCCCACAAAAAGCAAATACGGCGCGGTGAGATGGTAAGCCTGGCGCAGGCGCGTAATCTCTTCTTGGGCAGCCGGCTCGAAAAATTTTTCTTCTACGCCGGAAGGAATCGCCGCCACAGCGGGCTGGGCGCTGCTGCCGTTCTTTTGTTGCGCGAGCCAGGCTTTCACCTCGCCGCCGGTGGCTTCGGAAACCGCGACGATGTGCCGGGCCGCATGCAGCGACCGGGTGAGGGCTTGCCGGAAATAAACACGCTTGCTCCAGGAGTAAAAATGCGGAAAGCGCAACACTCCCATATCGTGAAACGTGGCAACCGTGGTTAGCTGGCGCGCGAACGCCGGTAGCGTGTAATGCATGCCATGCCACACCTCCAGTTTCAGCCGCCGCGCGTGCTGTGCGGCAATAAAATGCTGCCACGCCATACGCAACGGCCGGGTGAAATTGGGCAACGGCACCAACTGCATGTTGTCCGGCAGTCGTGCGAATTGTCCGGTGTCCTGCGTTTTGGTAAAAATAAAATATTCATTGTGATCATCGACGCAGGCCAATCCTCGCACAACGCCGTGAATATAGCGGCCTGCTCCCGCCAAAGCCGAAGGCAAACAAGTAGCATCAATTCCTATGCGCACTTTTTCCTCGCGGAGCATGAGATCATGCAGACTACTCGTCTGCGAAGGGGTTCGGGTGATTTGATTTCATAAAAATAAAGCGGCTTCAGCAACAACTCCGGGGCCGAAGGCAAGCGCAACGCACGGCGTTTCTGCGCCGCGCCTCTGCAATTCTTTTAGGATGAACAACACCGTTGGCGAAGACATGTTGCCGTGCCCGCGCAGCACCGTGCGCGAAACTTCCAGCACCGGCTCTTCCAATTGCAAGCTTCGTCCCACGGCGCTTAAAATGCGCGGCCCGCCGGGATGGATCGCCCAGCTTTTTATGTCGCGCAGGTGTAAGTGATTTTCCGCCAACCAGCTTTCGAGCCAGGGGCGCAAATTCGCATCGATCAAATCCGGCAGCTCGGGCGACAGCGTCATGCCGAATGCATGATCGCCGATGCGCCAGGTCATCGCTTCATGCGACTGCGGAATCACACAAGAGCCGCAAGCCGCAACCTGCCAAAACCGGCTTTGAGAGGCGCCGGAAGGTTTGGCAATCACGGCGGCGGCGCCGTCGGCAAACAAGGCATTGGTGACAATTTGCTCTGCATTCCAGCCGTATTGATAATGCAGACTGCACAATTCCACGCAACAAATCAAAATCGTGGCGGCCGGGTTTTGTTGCGCAAAAGCCCGGGCTGCGCGCAAACCATTGATGGCGCCATGGCAGCCCATAAAACCGATGTGCGTGCGTGCCACCACGGGCGAAAGCGATAAATCGCGGATCAAAGTATGATCGATTCCCGGCGCAAAAAAGCCGGTGCACGACACCGTGATCACGTGCGTAATTTCATCGCACGCCGTTTGCGCCTGCCGCAGTGCTTTTTCTGCGGCCGCACGCGCCAGCTTCGGCGCTTCGTGCTCGTAGCGCAGCATGCGGCTCGCCATGCCCGGCCCGCGATCGCTCGCATTTTGCATGGGCGGATAAAAAGACTGATTGATTTCTCCGTTCGCGCCGCGTTCTAAAACGACGCTATAACGCCGGTCAATGCCGCTCATGCGATACAAACGATGAAAAATCCGGCGCTGCTCTTCGTTGGTACACGTATATAATTCCGCCAGCGCCGCCGCGCGCTCATGCGAGATGGCGATCTCCGGCAATGCCGTACCGATGCTATGTAAAGCGAGGCTCAAAAGATTCCCGGTTTTGAGGTCAAGCGATTCCAGACCGGTTTGCTCATATGCAGATAATTCGCCAGCGGCGCCAACGACAGCCAATTTTTCTCCGCCAACCGAATCACGATTTCAATTAAAGCGGGATGGCGCAAGGCGCGTGCGAGCACACGGCAAAGCTTTTGCCGTTGTCCCACGATCCGGCGCTGCACGCGTTGCCACTCCTCTGCGACCGCCGGCGACCATTGTCTAACTCCAAGTTGCACCAGCGGCGCGAGTGCCGCGGCGGCCGCGAGCGCCCAGGTCATGCCTTCGCCGGTAAACGGCTCGACGTAGCCGCCGGCATCGCCCAGGATAAAAAAACGTTCCGCGCTCACTTGCACTGCACGCCGCGTCAATGCCGGCGTGCCTTTCCATGCGGCGGCGTGTAATTCCGGAATGAGCGGAAAGCCGGCTTCGTGCAACACTTCCTCCGCCGCTTGCGCCAATGTGCCGGCACGCCGTATAAAATCCGGCGCGAGCGCCGCAGCAATCACGAGCTGATCATTTTCCACCTGCACCACTCCGGCATAGCCGGATCGGCCGCAAGCCATGTAAATCGTTCCCGGGCGATAGAATGATGATCGCGCCGTGATCATGGTGCCGGCGCCGAGATAAGAATCGCGACCTGACGTCGCAGCGAGTGCAGGAAAATTTTTTCGCAACGAACCCGCCAGGCCGTCGGCGCCGACCACAATTCGTGCGGCAATTTCAAAGCGCTCTTGCGCATGTTCCAGAATAATCCGGCGCTGCCCGTTGCCGGCGTTTCCCAAAATCGCCTGGCATTCCGGCAAAAAACAAGCGCCGTTGGCCATTGCGGCTGAAACTAAAGCGGCATCAAACGCGGCACGCGAAACCGTTCGGCCGGCGGGAAGCGCGAACTGCGCCGCATGGCCGTGACAGGCCAGCATAAAATTGTGCAAAGATTTTGCGCCGATTTGATCGAGAACAGGCGCCAGTCCGGCCGTTTGCAAACTTGCCACCGCCTGCGCACCGAGACAACAGCCGCAAACTTTATAGCGTGGAAAGCGCTGCTTTTCAATTAATAAAACTTGCAAACCTGCCGCTGCGAGCTGATGCGCCGCAAATGCGCCGGACGGACCTGCACCCACCACCACCACTTCCCAGGTCCTGGCCGCCGCGGTTTCGGGGTCGAGGTTTCCGGGCAGGCTCATGATTTTTCCCAGCGCAACAGCATGCGCGCGGGGCAGCGTGTGTGCAGGGAAAAATTTTTCAACCCGGAGCGCCGCGCCAAATCGGCCAATTCCGGCCGCGAAAAAGCATTTTTCATTGAAAGCACCGCGTCTTGATGCACCACAGGTGAGCGTGATAACAGCCGGCTGCCTAACCAAACCAAAACATAATTCCTCGCGTTGCGCTGCAAATCGCTCACCAGCAGGAGCCGCTTGGTTGCGTTCGCCATGCGCTCGAGCAGGGCCACCGCCTGGTGTTCTTTGAGATGATGCAAGAACAACGAACACATGACCACGTCATAGCCTTGCGGCAACGGATCGCGCAGCGCATCCAGCAGGAAGAAATGGGGATGCACACCGGCAGCTTCAGCGCGACGGCGCGCGTATTCCAAAGAACGGGCATTGATATCGCAAGCTGCAATCGTCAATAAAACTTCGGCGCGTTTTGCCTTGTTCAACAGGGCCCTCGCCACATCGCCGCCGCCGCAGGCTAGATCCAAAATGCGGAGGCGCTGCTGCGGTTGCGCGCGCGCCAGTTTTTTAATCTCCGCCCATAAAATGCCCGCGCCGCGGCTAATGATATTCAGCCTCTCCAATGCCGCCAACGCGCTTTTGACTTCGGCTGCACTCAAACCGGGGTCATCCAGCAGCTCAAGTTGCCATTCCCGCGTTTGTAACCACATGAGCTGCTCGCCCTCGCTTTTCAAAAAAAACAACTAATGAATTTCCCCTGCAAATAAAGAAATCTTTCCAAGCCTCACGCAGGAAGGATTTTCAAAAATATTCGGTATGCGTTATACAAATACAGGCTTCACGAAAGCAAAATGGGCTGCTGCGCAGTGCGGCTGACGGCAGGATCGGGCGTCGAAGATTTTTCATGCACGCGAATATGTTTACAAACCCCCAAAAATGCAAGGAAATTTTCCGACGCTATCATCAGAAATGCTTGCAAGCGAAGACTGTGCCAATGCCATTCGCCTGATGCCGATGATGTTTATTTATGAATTATGCCGGGAGCGCCGGGCAAATCCGATCTCAACGAATTGCTTTTTTTACAACAAGTCTGTAAGAGGAGTTGCATTTTTTGTTGCTGCGGCCTCCGGGATTTTCCATTCGGCAAAAGCAACTGGCAACATTGGCGGTTTCATTATAAATTCTTTTCGCGCCAAAAAAACTTCAACCTTCATTGAGCACAAAGAAGCTTGCCGATGTTTTCCGAAAAAAGACCATTATTCATGCAACCGGCACCTGCCCTTTTATGGACGGGCACGATCGCGCTGGGATTTTATGCCGCACTCGCAGGCCTGCCTATTTTATTTACCGCCGGGCCCTCGTCGCAGCAGGTGTATTGGTTCGAAGGATTGGTCGCGGCCGTGCTCGCTTCGTTAGCAGGGCTCATTTTTTCGCTGGCAAAGTTTAGTGAAAACTCCCGGCGTTCGTCACGAGAACTGCAAATCATTCTGGCCTTCGCAGTTATTTTTCGCCTGCTGCTCTTGCCGCAGCTTCCCTGGCTGTCGAACGATATTTATCGTTATGGCTGGGATGCCCATCTGCTGCAATCCGGCGTGAACCCCTATCTTTATCCGCCGGAAGCTCCGCAGCTCGAGGCGTTGCGCGAGGCGGAAAATTATCCGCACTTGAGCCACAAATACGTGCCCACGGTTTATCCCCCGCTGCTGCAGTTGCTCTTTTGGGCGGGGAAAAATTTGGGCGAGCACTGCGGCCTGGCCGGAATGATTGGAATAAAAAGCCTATTCGTACTTTTCGATCTTCTGCTGGTCATTGCGCTATTCAAAATTCTGCCGCAATTTCACCTCGATCCGCGCTGGGCGCTATTATATGCCTGGCATCCCCTCGCGATTATCGAAATTGCCGGCAGCGGGCACAGCGACGGCGTGGGAGTTTTATTTATGCTGCTGGCGCTGGCCGCACTACATAAAAATTGCGTTCGTCTCGGCAGCGTATTTTTAGCCCTGGCATTTTTAGTGAAATTCATCAGCATTTTGCTTTTGCCGTTTTTGTTTTTAATCAAAACCCGGCGCAAAAAAATCTGGCAGGCACTAACTTTGTTCGTGCTCATCGTGCTGGCAAGCTATGCGCCTTTTCTCACCGCAGGAAATAATCTCATTTCCGGCTTGTTGATTTATTCGGCCAAATGGCGGTTTAACGACGGTATTTTCCCCCTGCTGTTCACGCCGCTGCATGCGCTTTTGCCCGACCGGTTAGTCGTTGCTCTCATGATCCCGCCCGATTGGGAAATGACCGCGCAAGTTTTAGCCACGCGGCGCACGGACCTGGCTTTGTTGATTACAAAAACCATTATGGCGGCTCTGTTCTCATGCTGGTATGCTTATGTCTGGCTGCGGGCGAAGAAAATCTATGCGGCAAATCATGTCATGCCCTGGCCCCTGATCACGCTCACTTTGTTCACTGCGTTTTTTTTGCTTTCTCCCACTTTGCAGCCGTGGTATTTGTTGTGGATTTTGCCTCTGCTATGTTTGACGATACCGGCAGCAATACTCACGTTCGTTCCTCACCAAACTGAAAATCGCCAAAGCGGTTTGGCAGCAACTGCTCCTTCAATCTTGCCGCAAAAATACGGCGCGCGGCTTTGGCTGTTCTTGACGCTTTTGACCGGCGCCGTCTTTTGGTCTTATTGGATTTTAGTAGATTATTTTCGCAGCGGAATTTGGGAAGAGCAAGGCTGGATAAAATGGATGGAATATGGCGCGCCATTACTTCTATCTTTTTGCGCTTTCCCAATGCGCAGCAAGAACCTGAGCGGCTTTCCCTCGACGCCTGAGCGTTGATCTCGGCTAATGAATTTCAATTCCGTGTTTGAGAATTTCATCCCGCACGAATGGCGAGTCGGCAAAATCTTCGGGAGTGAAAGGGTGGGTTTCAAAATTTGAATTAATAAATAACTTTGTGGCAGATATTTTTTTATTGTCAAGATATCTGATGCCGGAAAAATCAGGAGAGGCCAAAGCGACGTCGATGTCGCTAAACTTATGATTTGTTCCGGTTGCATAAGAGCCGAATAAAATTGCCCGTTCAATGTGAATATTCTCTTTTTGCAACGTGGCAACCAATCTTTTTATATCATCAATTATTTTTGTGGAAATTGATTCTCCAACCATTTGAAGACCTCTTCAATTTGTAAAAACTTTTCCCTGGTAAATTGCGGCGTGCAAAGTTTATAAAATGCAAGTTTGTAATCCGGATATCGTGCCTCAAGGTTAAAGGCATTGAAATCATCAAGAGTTTTTTTTAACCCTGCTTCGAGTGCTAAATTCGCTTCATCAAAATCAAAAGCCCACCCGATTATGCCCTAACCATCGTCCATAAATATTTCACTGGACACCGCGCGTTCCGGGTTTGGTGGCGACGGCGGGGCGGTCGTAATTTTCCACATCGCCGTCAGATCATCGAGGCGTTGCAACCCCAACCATAACGA